>Ga0209512_1000081_pt1 | contig 223113 bp, 206 predicted proteins | sample frozenSSSSmetaG_FD_184142 | JGI IMG/M metagenome (GOLD analysis project Ga0209512, IMG submission 184142) | Glacier valley bacterial and archeal communities from Borup Fiord, Nunavut, Canada, to study Microbial Dark Matter (Phase II) -... | ecosystem: Environmental > Aquatic > Freshwater > Ice... | reverse complement strand
GTACCTGCCACTTAATTCTTAGCTTTTACTTCTTTTATTTCTCTCGCTGCTTAAGCAAGAGGGCGCATTCTACAGCGATCCAGACTTTGGTCAAGCCTTATATTTAAACGTTACAATATGGTTACATCTGCGAATTTTCTCTTGCCTACCTGCGCAATAACGCGAACACCTTTAGTCAGCGACAATGCTTTGTCTGTGACTTTTTCACCGTCTAATTTAATGCCACCTTGCTCGATTGCCCTGAATGCTTCGGAGGTACTTGCCACCAGTCCAGCTTGCTTGAGTAGTTGTGCGATACCAATGTTGTCGCCTTCTATATTAATAGTGACTTGTGGCACTTCGTCGGGGACCCCTCCCTTTGCGCGCGTCTGAAAGTCAGCCAAAGCTTTAGCTGCGTCGTCCTGACTATGAAAGCGCGCAACGATTTCTTGCGCAAAGCTTACTTTAATATCACGTGGATTGGCGCCTGCCACAACATCTGCCTTCCATTTGGCGACCGTAGCCAAGGTCTCGAATGAAAGCAACTCTATATAACGCCACATTAATTCATCTGATATAGACATGATTTTTGCGAAAATCATTTCCGGGGCTTCGGCAATACCTATATAGTTGCCCAGCGATTTTGACATCTTGTTCACACCGTCCAGACCTTCTAGCAACGGCATCGTCACTACGCACTGCTGGCTTTGCCCTGCCTGCTTCTGCAATTCACGTCCCATTAGCAGGTTAAACTTCTGATCTGTGCCGCCGAGCTCAACATCAGCGCGCAGCGCAACCGAGTCATAACCTTGCAGCAGCGGATAGAGAAACTCGTGAATGGCAATTGGCTGATTCGACTTATATCTTTTAGAAAAGTCATCGCGCTCGAGCATACGTGCCACGGTATGGCTCGCAGCAAGCTTGATCATACCGGCCGCCCCTAGGTTATTAAGCCAGGTGGAATTAAACACGATTTCAGTTTGTTCGGGTTTGAGTATTTTGAATACCTGCGCACTGTATGACTTGGCGTTCTCCAGCACCTGCTCCGCCGTTAGCGGCGGGCGCGTTGTACTTTTACCGGTGGGGTCACCGATCATGCCGGTAAAATCACCAATTAAAAACAACACCTGATGACCTAGATCCTGAAATTGACGCAGCTTATTGATCAGCACCGCATGGCCCAGGTGTAAATCTGGCGCCGTTGGATCAAAACCAGCTTTAACGCGCAGTGGCTTGCCGGAGCTGATGCTAAGACGCAGCTTTTCCACCATCTCAGCCTCTATTAACAGCTCATCTGCACCGCGTTTAATTACTTCAAGCTGCTGATTTATTGCATTATTCACGTATTCTTATCCTTAAACTTTAGCTGAAAAACCCTATTTTAAAACCGGTCACTTTCTTGTTTTAATCAAGTTTTCTGTTAGTATCCACAGTCGCATTAAATATTAATAGAGGCCAGCCCGTGCAGATAAACGAGCCCAATCAAAATAACGCTAAAACTGCTTATTTTGCTCAAAAAAATTCAAAACAAGACGCAATACAAAACAACATTTTAACGCAAAATACTCACAAAGCTGAACGCAAGCTTAAATTGCGCTGGATTCTAGCCATTTCTTGCTTACCCTTATTTGGCATCTACGCCGCTTTTGGTATTGCCCCACAAACTTCAATCAGCAATATCAACACTACCAGCATACTTGAAGAAATCACCTTACCGGACAGCACACCATTGCTTGATGCCGATGTTAGCAGTGCGCAAAACTACTGGTACAAAGAACATATCCGTCGTGACGATACCTTAAGTAGCGTCATGTTGCGTTTAAACATCAGGAATCGTGATGCGCTTAACTTCATCCGTAACGATAGTGCCGCCAGTGAAATCGCAGCGTCTTTGCGCCCGGGCAATCAAATCGAGGCGCAAACTGATAGTGACGGCAATTTAATTGCGCTTGAATATCAAATAAGCGCTGATGAATTTATTGAAGTTAAACAGACCGCTGACGGTTATACCGCCAGCAAAGTACTGCACCAGCTAGAAATACGACCAATATTGCAATCAGCTGCAATCAAAAGCTCATTATTTGCCGCGACTGATAGCGCCAATATTCCTGACAGTATTGCCATTCAAATCGCGGAAATGTTCGAGAGTGACATTGATTTCCATACCGATCTTCGCCAGGGCGACCATTTGAATGTTATTTACGAAGGTAGTTATGATCAAGGTGCGCTTCTGAAAACCGGCGATGTGCTGGCTGCTGAATTTATCAACAAAGGTAAAGTCTACCGTGCAATTGGCTATCGTGATGAAGCCAATAAAATGCAGTTTTATACGCCTAGCGGCGCCAGCTTACACAAATCGTTTTTACGTTCACCACTAGAATTTACCCGAGTGAGCTCAAGCTTTAGTTTGGGGAGATTCCATCCGGTGTTGCAGCGCCTAAGAGCGCATAAAGGCGTCGACCTAGCTGCGCCAACCGGCACTCGCATCAAAGCAGCCGCCGATGCTGTGGTTAGTTTTGTTGGCATAAAAGGTGGCTACGGTAATATGATCATCCTGAATCATGCCAAAGGGGTTAGTACGGTTTATGGCCATTTATCGCGCTTTGCCGCTGGCTTAAGTCATGGCGATAAAGTGTCCCAAGGCGACATTATTGGTTTTGTCGGTATGACCGGCATGGCGACGGGTCCACACCTACATTATGAATTTCTGCATAACGGCCAGCATCGCGATCCAATGACGGCAGCGTTGCCAAAAGCCAAACCGATAAGCGGGCACAGCAAAGCCAAATTTGACGAGATCAGTAACCTGATGACCGCTCAGCTCAAACTGCTAGGGGCTAGTAATATAGCCGCTTTAGAGTAAAAAGCTGCATTTAACGGCAAGCTTTTGCATTGACCATGGCTGGCGAACTTTACATAGGACTCATGTCGGGCACCAGCCTTGATGGTGTGGATGTTGCCCTAGTTGAATTCAATTCAGCTGAATTTGACTCAGCTCAATTTAAACTAAACGAATTTAGTGAAATTGGCTCAGCTGCAGCTCCGCTGCCGAAGCTGCTACATACGCATTTCCTGCCCTATCCTCCAGCGCTACGCACACAAATATTAAACCTGCAACACCCGAGCACGAATGAGCTAGAGACGACCGCCCTGCTTGCCAATAGCCTAGCATTGCTTTACGCAGCAGCAGTGCAGCAATTGCTTGCCGCCGCTAATATTGCTCCAGCTGAAATCACCGCGATCGGTTGTCACGGCCAAACCATACGCCACCAGCCGCAGTTTAAAGATGGCATCGGCTTTAGCTTACAGATCGTAAACGCTGCGCTACTCGCTGAACTCACTGACATTACCGTAATAGCCGACTTCAGAAGCCGCGATATTGCGGCGGGCGGCCAAGGCGCACCCTTAGTACCCGCATTCCACCACGCCTTATTTAGCTGTCCACAAACTAGCCGCGCCCTGATCAACATTGGTGGCATTGCTAATATCACCTATCTTGGCAGTGGTGATGTACTCGGTTTTGATTCCGGCCCGGGAAATATGCTGCTAGATGCATGGATAAAGCAGCATAAAAATTTGGACTACGATGCGAACGGTGCTTGGGCCAATAGCGGACAAGTGATTCCAACTTTATTAGCAGCGATGCTAGCCGACCCCTACTTTGCATTAGTGCCACCAAAAAGCACCGGTCGCGATTTATTTAATGACACCTGGCTGCTAGCAAAACTTGCCGGTGGTGATTATCTTGCGCAAGATGTTGCGCGTACTTTAGTTGCGCTGACCGCGCATAGCATCGTTGATGCACTGCATCGCAACTGCAGTCCAGTGGATACAGTCTACCTGTGCGGCGGTGGCGCGCATAACACCTTACTTAAGAATTGCCTGCAAGCACTATTAGGCGAAACTAAAGTCGAGTCTACTGCTAGGCTTGGAATTGGCGTAGATTGGGTCGAAGCCATCGCTTTTGCTTGGCTGGCCAAACAATGTTTCGATAAAAAAACGGCTAATTTGCCGGCTGTGACTGGCGCCAGCGGGCCGCGCATACTCGGCGCTATCTATCAGCATTAAGCTAATTAATGGCAAAAATGCAGTCATAAAGCTAATCGTCATTAAGTATTTGTCAGCCTCATTAAAGTATAATTAACATCTAATTCGACCATAACCTCGCAACACTTTAAACCGCATAAGACCCCTCCATCATGAATAAACCAACCAAAGTTACACTTACTTTTGACAACGGTGCCCCACCTATTGAATTGCCGGTACTCTCCGGCAGCTTAGGCAATGATGTGATCGATATACGCACCTTGGGTAAGCATGGGGTGTTTACCTATGACCCGGGTTTTATGTCAACCGCGGCCTGTAATTCCAACATTACCTATATTGATGGTGAGCGTGGCTTGCTTTACCATCGCGGCTATCCGATTGAGCAGTTAGCTGAGCATTGCAACTTTATGGAAGTCTCTTATCTGTTGCTGCATGGCGAGCTACCAAATGCTACCGAAAAGCAACAGTTTACTGACACCATTCGCGGCAGCACCATGCTGCATGATCAACTCAATAATATCTTCCGCGGCTTTCGCCGTGATGCGCATCCGATGGCGGTAATGGTAGGTGTTGTCGGCTCGCTATCTGCGTTTTATTTTGATTCGATGGATGTGCGCGACGCTAAGCACAGAGAGGTTTCTGCCCATCGGCTACTAGCAAAAGTGCCGACTATTGCTGCCTGGAGCTATAAATACAATTTGGGTCAACCATTTATGTACCCACAGAATCATCTTAACTACGCTGAAAACTTCATGCATATGATGTTTGCTACACCGTGCGAAAAGTACACGCCTAACCCAGTGCTCGCTAAGGCATTTGAGCGTATTTTAATTTTACATGCGGATCATGAACAGAACGCCTCCACCAGTACCGTGCGCTTGGCAGGATCTAGTGGAGCCAATCCGTTTGCGTGCATTTCAGCTGGCATTGCTTCGCTGTGGGGGCCAGCTCACGGTGGCGCTAATGAAGCCACATTGCAAATGTTAGAGGAAATTGGTGATATTTCACGCATTGGAGAATTTATTAAGCGCGCCAAGGATAAAACCGACAACTTCCGTCTAATGGGCTTTGGTCACCGCGTCTATCATAATATGGATCCACGCGCCGCCATCATGCGCACGACTTGTCACGAAGTGCTAGATGAGCTCGGCTTACACGACGACCCGATGTTTAAGCTGGCAATGGAATTAGAGAAAATTGCGCTGGAAGATGAATATTTTGTATCGCGCAAGCTTTATCCGAACGTGGATTTCTACAGTGGCATAGTCATGCGCGCAATGGGTATTCCGAACTCGATGTTCACCGCTATTTTTGCGTTGGCCAGAACCGCCGGCTGGGTGGCACAATGGAGCGAAATGATTTCTGAGCCTGAGCATAAAATCGGCCGACCACGGCAGCTGTACACCGGGCCGGCAAGGCGTGAGTTCGTATCAATAGATAAACGATAAACGATAAAACTCATAAGTTTTAATAATAAAAAAGCCAAGCAATGCTTGGCTTTTTTATTATTATTTAACGACTCAACTCGCTATACAGAAAACGACGAACCGCAGCCGCATGTAGTGGTTGCTTGTGGATTGCGAATTACGAATTGCGATCCTTGCAGGCTATCCTGATAGTCAATCTCTGCACCCATCAAGTATTGCAAGCTCATCGGATCGATCAGCAGTGTGACCGCATCTTTTTGCACCTGTGTGTCATCATCATTGACTTCTTCTTCAAATGTGAAGCCATACTGAAAACCAGAACAACCGCCACCACTGACAAATACGCGTAGTTTAAGATCTGGCGATCCTTCTTCTTCGATTAATTCTTTTACCTTTTTGGCGGCATTATCGGTAAAAACCAATGGAGCTGGCATCTCTATCTCTTGTAAATCTGCAACTGCGTTCATAATCTACTCCTCATTACCTTCAATTGATTCATTATGCTACTAGGAATCAACAAGGTCAATGCATGTTCAATCATTGCCTTAATCTGTTTCGGCTAGGATAGCGTTTGATTGACCACCCAAAAACACCAGCTTACCTTCAATTACCGCACCGGTGTGCATCTCAATTGACTTGTAATAAACATCACCCGTTATATGTGCTTTCGCTTGCAACTCTATAAACTGCGGCGCTTTAACCGAACCGATAACTTTGCCATTAATAACAACTTTAGAAGCGCTGACTGCACCTTCGATTGTGCCATACTCACTTAATATGAGTGTACTCGGATTAGCATTTGGTTCAGTGACGTTGCCGCGGATTGCACCATCAATGCGCAAGCCACCTGAAAAATTAATATCGCCATCTATACTGGTATCAGCACCTATCAGCGTTTCAATGCTATTTTGTACGCGATTACTTTTCTTAAAAAACATATCGATTTCAACCTTAATTCGTTTGCGTTACGTCATTACCACGCCAGTCTACAAGCCACTTATTTAGATAGCCTCTTGTTTTTCAACATATTTTTATAAAATAACAAATCTTCCTTAAGACGAATATTCTCATCTTGGATTCTATTCAGTTCTTTTTCCAGATTACTTTGCGCTGCCTGCTCTATCTGTACTTGCCGGCCCATACGAATGACCTTAGTCTGTAGACCTAGAATTTCATTAGTCGTCATCGCTAGCCGCGCGTGCAGATTTTCTCCACCACCGGTAAATTGCCAGTAAGCTATAACGTAGCCCGCAGCGAGCAATATCGCAGCAATACACCACTGAAAATACCAGGGACGCCGCGAGCGCACAGCCACTTGCTTCGCGGTCAAACCAAAGTGCCGCCTGATTTTTCTTTTGACTGGTTTCATGGTTGTAATTTAAGTTTAGCTACGGCAGTAGCGGCACAATCTCCAAACCGCTATTTTCTGGAAAATCAAACATAATGTTCATATTCTGCACCGCCTGCCCGGCCGCACCTTTAACCAGATTATCGATCACTGAGAGTATCACAACTATGTCACTGCCTTGCGGCTGATGTACGGCGATACGGCAAATATTGGAGCCGCGTACCGATCTCGTTTCCGGATGCGCGCCTTTAGCTAATACATCAACAAAGCGTTCATGTGCATAGCGCGCTTCAAACAAAGCCTGCAAATCGGCAGGCTTGTTTAGTTTTGCATATAAAGTCGCATGTATGCCGCGAATGAGCGGTGTCAAATGTGGTACAAAAGTAAAGCCGACATTGGTTTTGGCCATGGTAGTTAAACCTTGACTGATTTCTGGCAAATGTCGATGGCCATTAACCGCATAAGCCTTAAAGTTATCGGCCGATTCAGCAAATAGACTATGCACTTCCGCCTTGCGTCCGGCACCACTGACACCAGACTTTGCATCTGCAATCAAATAGCTAGTATCGACCACCCCCGCTTCAAGCAATGGCATAAAACCTAACTGCACGGCAGTTGGATAACAGCCTGGATTGGCCACTAACTGCGCCGTTTTGATCGCCTCACGATTCAATTCTGGTAAACCATACACCGCTTGTGCCACCAACTCCGGGCAGGCATGCTTCATGGCATACCACTGCTCCCAAGTCGCGATATCCTTAATACGAAAGTCTGCCGCCAGATCGATTACTCGCACGCCCTGATCAAGCAATTGCCGCGCTTGTTGCATGGCAATGCCATTCGGGGTGGCGAAAAATACGACATCACAATCACCGAGGTTCGCTTGTGCCGGATCCGTAAAGGCTAGATCTACATAGCCGCGTAAATTTGGGAACATATCAGCGACCGGCGAACCCGCATCAGCACGCGATGTAATCACGCTTAGTGTCACGTGTGCATGCACACTTAACAGACGCAACAATTCGACACCGGTGTAACCAGTACCACCCACAATCCCTACTTTTAATTTTTTATCAGTCATGTCTTTATCATAACAAAAGTTAAGGTGATTAAGCCTAGACGCGTATTACTCGCCATCAAATAAAAAAGGTCGCATTAGCGACCTTTTTTAACAACAACCGCCAAATAGTTATATTTGAAGGATTAACGTTTAGAGAACTGTTTACGACGACGCGCTTTGCGGAAACCAACTTTCTTACGCTCAACTTCACGTGCATCACGTGTTACAAAGCCAGCTTGTGACAGCGCGCTTTTTAAGTTGGCATCGAAGTCAATCAAAGCACGGGTAATACCATGACGTACCGCACCGGCTTGGCCAGATTCACCACCACCGATAACGTTAACCATAATATCAAAACTGGCTAGGTTATTAGTTAACTCTAGTGGTTGACGTAAAATCATACGTGCTGTTACGCGTGAGAAATATTCATCAACTGGCTTATCATTAACAATGATGTTGCCTTTACCTGATTTCATAAACACACGGGCAACTGAGCTCTTGCGGCGGCCTGTACCGTAGTTATATTTACCGATCATTTTATATCCTTAGATTGTCAATGCTTGCGGTTGTTGCGCCGCATGTTCATGCGTAGCGCCAGCATAAACTTTCATTTTTTTGATCATTGCGTAGCCTAAAGGACCTTTAGGTAACATACCTTTTACCGCTTTTTCTAAAGCACGGCCTGGAAAACGGTCCTGCATTTTAGCAAAAGTAGTGGTGCTGATACCGCCTGGATAACCAGAGTGGCTGTGGTAAAGTTTACCGTCAGCTTTATTACCAGTCACTTTTAATTTGTCGGCGTTAATCACGACAATATAATCACCTGTATCAACGTGTGGTGTGTAAATGGTTTTATGCTTACCGCGTAAACGGTGCGCGATTCCGCTAGCTAAACGGCCAAGCACTAGATCTGTGGCATCAACCACAAACCAGTCGCGCTTCACTTCATGTGATTTTGCTGAGAAGGTTTTCATTGTCTTATCAATACTGTGAGGTAAAAAAATTAAGAGGCGGATTTTATGCCGTAGCGGTTTTTTTGTCAAACATTTTGTGGCGCTTTGTTTATTAACTTCTACCGGCGGCATTCCTTAGTCGATTGAATCTAATATCACGACATTTAACAGTATGCACCAACTCGCCGTATTAGCGTAGCAATATATCGCGCCGCCACGCCGACTTTATATAAGCCCTACTAGTTAAGGTAATGCCCACCCAAGCCGAGAAAAATGACTAAACCAAACCAGTTATTGCCTAAAAATGCCTTAAAGCAACGTGATTTTTCACGAGATCTGATCAAAACGTAATGATAAACAGCGATCAGCGCCGCCAGCGCCAAACCAAGATAATACACAGTGCCAAGTTGCAACCAGCTGCCAGCCACTGCTAGTAATACCAGCGTTAAGCCATAACACGTCATTACGCCGATAACATCGAAGCGCCCAAAAGTGATCGCCGAGGATTTAATACCAATTTTCAGATCGTCATCCCTATCCACCATGGCATATTCGGTATCGTAGGCGACTGCCCAAAATATATTGGCTAGCAGCAGTAGCCAAGCAACTGCTGGTAGCGTGCCGGTAATCGCGGCAAAGGCCATCGGAATACCAAAACCAAAAGCGATACCTAAATACGCCTGCGGCATTGCAAAAAAACGCTTGGTAAACGGATAGCTTGCTGCCAGCAGGAACGCGACTACGGCTAACTTGAGCGTGAGTGCATTAAGCTGACACACCAAAAATAAAGACACCAAGCTCAGGACTGCGGCCAAAGCCAGAGCCTCTTTTTTGCTGATCTCGTCATTGGCTAAAGGCCGATGCTGCGTACGCTCAACCATGCGGTCATATTGGCTATCGGCGATATCGTTCATTACGCATCCTGCACTGCGCATAAGCACGGTACCGGTGATAAAAATCAGCACCACCGCCATGTCGGGCTGGCCATTGCCGGCGATGAGCAATGCCCATAATGTAGGCCAAAGCAGCAATAAAATACCGATAGGTTTATCCAGCCGCATCAAGCGCTCGTAAATATTTATTCTTTGGATTATGTGCAATTTTTTCATGCTGAGAGTCTGTTCAAGCTGAAAGATCGATAGTTATTTAAGTGTTGTCTGGTTGTGATCATGATCTATGTACAGTAATTGCGGCAAAAATACCTCCGTCACCATGATATTAGCGCGATTTAAACTAAATACCGAGCGTCGTGCCCACAGGTAGGCCGGCTTGTTAAGTAAATCCTTGGCAGCATGCTGATAGAGCGCATGCTGCGGCGCTAATTTTTTGTAACTCAAGCCCATGCGCCGCACTTGTGGCGTAGCAAACAAAGTTTGACCCAGCGGCTTATTGCCGAGGCGACGCAAGCCTAGCCAGCGACCGCGTAAGCTTGGGCGTGGTAGCACGCTATGCGCAAACACTACGGCCTGGCTAGCTCCCATTAAAAACACTTCACGAATTAATGCATGCTGGTGTGCAGGGACTGCCAACAGCGCGGCCTCATCATAAAAGGGTTTGGCATAGGCAAGCACTACTGGATTTACGGAAAAATCGCTATAGCGCTGCTGCAATCGCCTCGTCAATGACGCTTTATCGATCAGCCAGCGATGATAGTCGCCGCTTAATATGGGCTTCTTTAACCAATGGAAATTGCAGTTAGCGCCTAGTCCCAGTTTTGAATGATGAATTTTCACCGAAAAATTATGCCACATAAACTCAGCGCGCAATGCCGGCGCTGAAGATTAATCCAGCAACCAGCAGCAGACGCGCTAGACTTTAATCAGCTCTCCCACGCCACCCATCCAGCGGCTCAGATGTTGCTCTACGGCCGCCGGATAGTGTTGCAACAGGTTTTCTGCTGCGGCCTGAGCGGCCGCAAGCAAGTCGGCATCGCGCTCTAGATCAGCGATTCTGAGCATAGGCACACCGCTCTGGCGTACGCCTAAAAATTCACCCGGTCCACGTAAATGCAGATCCGCTTGCGCAATGGCAAAGCCATCATTACTTTCATAAATGACTTTCAGGCGTGCGCGCGCAGTTTCAGATAATTTATTTTGATAGAGCAGAATACAAGTGCTTTTTGCAGCGCCTCTACCGACACGGCCGCGCAGCTGATGCAGCTGGCTCAAGCCCATGCGTTCAGCATGCTCAATCACCATTAAGCTGGCATTGGGCACGTCTACGCCGACTTCAATCACGGTGGTTGCTACCAGCAACTGCAGTTCGCCGGCACTGAATGCCGTCATCACCGCCTGCTTTTCTGCTGACTTCATCCGTCCATGCACCAAACCCACCTGCAGCTCCGGAAATTCGCTTTGCATTAAGGCGTAAGTGTCATTTGCCGTCTGCAATTGCAGCACTTCAGACTCTTCGATAAGTGGACACACCCAGTAAGCCTGATTACCTTGCACGCAAGCTTCACGCACACGCTGCAAAATTTCATCGCGGCGCGCATCAGAAATCAGTTTAGTCACAATCGGTGTGCGTCCTGGCGGCAGTTCATCTATCACCGAAACATCCAAATCAGCGTAATAGCTCATGGATAAAGTACGCGGAATTGGTGTCGCCGTCATCATTAATTGATGCGGCTCCGGCTGACCCTTCTGCCGCAGAGCCAGACGCTGCTGCACACCAAAACGATGCTGCTCATCAACAATCGCCAGCCCCAAGCTTTTAAATGTCACCGCTTGCTGAAACAATGCATGCGTGCCCACGACCAGCTGCGCCTCACCACTAGCAATCGACGCCAATGCGGCAACTCGCTCTTTTTTAAGCTGACTGCCAGTGAGCCAGCCTATTTTAAGATTGAGCGGACTCAGCCAAGTCAGCATTTTGCGATAATGCTGCTCAGCCAGAATCTCCGTTGGCGCCATCAAGGCTACTTGCCAACCACTTTCTATCGCTTGCAGCGCCGCCATGCAGGCGACGATGGTCTTGCCGCTGCCGACATCGCCCTGCAATAGTCGCTGCATCGGGTGCGCTGCAGTTAAATCACGCTGTATCTCCAGCGCCACTTTTTGCTGGGCTGCGGTTAAGGCAAATGGCAGACTTTTTAATAATGCAGAAACCAGGTGTTTTGATGGCATAAACTGCGGCGCATCGACACTGCGCCGCCGATTGTAATGTTTGCGCATAGACAGCTGCTGCGCCAGCAGCTCATCAAATGCCAGCCGCCGCCAGTGCGGCGTAGTTTTGCTTTCCAGGGCATTGAGGTCAGCATCTGGCAATGGGTGATGCAGCGCATGAATACTGGCAGTGAAACTTGGGAAATTGAATGCTTGGTAAACGCTCGCCGGCAAGGTTTCATTGAGTATATTTTGCTTAAGGCTGAGCGCAATCGCTTTGCGCATACGCCCCTGCGTCAGCCCTGCCACCACCGGATAAACCGGTGTCAGCGTTTCTGCCACCATGGTTTGCACACCGACGGTCTTGCAGGTGGGATGCACCATCTCATAACCAAAATAACCACTACGCACTTCGCCATAGACACGCAGCTTGGCGCCAACCTTAAGCGTCGCCAGCTGGCTGGGATAAAAATGCAAAAAACGCAACGTGAGCTGGCCACTGGCGTCTTCTAGTCGTGCGATTAAAGCTTTACGCGGCTTATAAGTCACTTCAACGTGCACAATCTCGCCTTCGACCTGCGACGACTCGCCGGCACGCAAATCGCGCACCGCGCTGATATGCGTTTCATCGATATAACGAAGCGGCAAATGCAGCAGTAAGCCCTGCATCGTGCTGATGCCGAGTTGTTGCAGACTAGCAAGCAATGGCTTACTGAAGGCTTTAAACTCTGTGAGTAACTTTATGCCAACGGTGGCGTCGGTTTCAAGCACTTTAGGCACTGCTAAGTTATTTTAACTTATGCAAACCATCACGCCATCGGCTTCAACCAATGCGGCGCGCGGTAATGACGCCACACCAACAGCGGCGCGCGCTGGATAAGGCTGGGTGAAGTATTCAGCCATGATGCTATTGACCAAGGCAAAATGGGCTAAATCGGTTAGAAAAATATTCAGTTTAACAACATCGTTAAGCGAGCCGCCTGCGGCTTCAGCCACGGCTTTTAGATTGGTGAATACGCGGTGCACTTGCGCTTCAATGCCATCGACCATTTGCATGCTTACTGGGTCAAGACCAATCTGGCCGGACAGGTAAACCGTATTGCCAACCTTTACCGCTTGTGAATAAGTGCCGATGGCAGCTGGTGCGCCGTTGGTTTGAATGATTTGCTTACTGGTAACTGTGGTCATAGAGGCTTATCTTGTCGGTTGTGATCAATGAAAAATAAAAACGGGTGTGAGCATGTTGCCCATTATTGTACTTGTTTAGTGCCGTTGCCGATGGTGCTACCTTTGGCGCGATTAATACGCACAATATCGGGTATTCTGCGTAAGCCGCGCATAAGCTCGGCTAAATGAATGCGGTTTCTTACCTGCACCGTAAAATAAAGGTTGACGTAAGCACTGCCATCGGCCTCTTCCACGCTCACATTGTCAATATTCGAGCCGGCATCGGCAATGCCTGACGCAATTTTTGCGAGCATGCCCGGCTGATTGGCCACGGTAAGATTCAGGTTGGTTTTAAATAGGCGTTGACTTTCTGATTCCCACTCAACATCGAGCCATTTATCCGGGTCTAATTTAAACTTACGCACACTCGGGCAGTCATGCGTGTGGATGACCAGACCTTTATCCTTATTGATAAAGCCTAAAATCGGATCGCCAGGGATAGGTCGACAGCACGGTGCAAACTGCACCGCCATGCCTTCGGTGCCGCGAATCGTAATCGTATCCAAAGACTTAAGCGGCAACTTGGTGTGTTTTTCAAGATGATCATCGGTCATGGCTAACAATTGGTGCGCCACCATCACATTTTGCCGTTTACCCAAACCGATATCAGACAAAATTTCAGACTTTAGCTTCAGTCCGTAATCACGAATCAGTTTCTGCCAGTGAGCCTCGGTAATCTCGGTTGGATCAACATGCAAGGCGCGCAAAGCCTGGTTGAGCATACGCTCACCGATGTGCGCCGACTCGGTAGATTGCTGCGACTTCATAAAATGACGGATATGGGCGCGTGCACGGCCGGTAACGACATAATTTAGCCAGGCTGGGTTGGGTTTAGCAATGGCGCCGGTAATAATTTCTACATGATCGCCATTGTTTAATTCGGTACGCAGTGGCGCTAAATCTTGATTGATACGCACGGCAACACAGCTATTGCCGATGCCGGAGTGCACTGCATAGGCAAAATCAACTGCGGTAGCGCCTTTAGGCAAGGCCAAGATTTTGCCTTTGGGCGTAAATACATAGACCTCATCCGGAAACAGATCGATTTTAAAGTGCTCCAGAAAATCGAGCGAGTCGGCACTTTCGCTTTGTATTTCGAGCAAGCGCTGCAGCCACTGATGGGTCTGCTGCTGCAATGCCGTGAGCTGTGCATCACTGGATTTATATAGCCAATGCGCGGCCACGCCGGCATCGGCAATATTATGCATATCCATACTGCGGATCTGCACCTCAATCGGTGTGCCAAACGGTCCGAGCAAGGTGGTGTGCAGCGACTGATAACCGTTAGCTTTTGGAATCGCAATATAATCTTTAAATTTACTCGGCATCGGTTTGTACAGCGCGTGTAACGCGCCCAAGGCAAGATAGCAACTGGGCAGATCTTTAACCACGACCCTGAAGCCGTAAATATCATAAATTTGTGAAAATGCCGAGGCTTTGCTGCTCATCTTGTTATAGATGCTGTACAGGTGTTTTTCGCGCCCTGAAATTTCAGCATCTATATTGAGACTGCTTAATTGCTGCTTGATGGCGTCGAGTATTTTGCTGACGACTTCCTTACGATTGCCACGTGCAGCTTTTACTGCCTGAGAAATCGCGCGGTAACGCATCGGATAAAGATATTTGAAGCTTAAATCTTCCAGCTCCTGATAAATAGAATTCAGGCCGAGCCGGTTAGCGATAGGCGCATAGATTTCCAGGGTTTCTTTGGCGATTAGCTTCTGCTTCTCCGGTTTCATCGCGTCTAGCGTTTGCATATTATGCAGGCGATCAGCCAGCTTCACCAAAATTACACGCACATCTTGCGACATGGCGAGCAGCATCTTGCGGAAGTTTTCCGCCTGCGCCTGGCTCGCACTTTGAAACTCTATTTTATCGAGCTTAGTCACACCATCGACCAGCTCCGCCACTTGCTGGCCGAATTTCTGTTTAATGTCTTCGGTGGTAACCGCCGTGTCTTCGACCACATCGTGTAATAAGGCCGCCAAAATTGTCGGCATGTCCATGTGCAAGTCGGCCAGGACACAGGCCACTGACACCGGATGCATAATATACGGCTCGCCGGTTTTACGCACCACGCCATCATGCGCTTGATAGGCATAGCGATACCCCTCCCAAATCAAGGCGATATCCTCAGGTTTAAGGTATTGTTTAAGACGTAGACTTAAGGCTGAATCCTCGCTGTCCGCAGGCAGCAAGGGTGCGGTAATTGGCTTTAGTGATTCCGCTTTTTGATTTGCGGCGGGATTTGGCATGGCATTTTCACGGCTGAACTAAACGTTGGGCGTTTAGATAGCGCTACGGCTTGCTGTTCGCTAAAATTTCTACACCGATCTTGCCAGCAGCGATTTCGCGCAAGGCAAGCACGGTTGATTTATCGCGCAAACCCTGGATATTGACTTGCGGCTCGGCACCATTATGCAGCTGACGCGCACGATAAGCGGCGACTAAAGTTAATTGGAAGCGGTTTGGGATTTTTTCTAAGCAATCATCTACTGTTATACGTGCCATGATGGTGTTTCCTATTGGTTATGTTAAATAAAACAGCCCAATTTAGAACAAGTTAACTAAATTAGGCTAAATTTTAAGTGAGCGTTTCAATCAAACTGGCGTGGCGCTGCAGCTGAACTGAACTTAGCAGCCGCTGCGCGCGAATAATGGCATCGATATCTTGCAATGCATCATTGAAATTATCATTGATTGTAACATAATCAAACTCGGTCACGTGGCGCATTTCTGCGCGCGCCGCCGCTAGTCTTTTGGCAATGGTCTCCTGACTATCCTGACCACGATTATTCAGCCGCTGCGTTAAGGTTTGCATTGACGGTGGTAATACAAAAATACTGATCGCTTGCGGGTATAAGCTGCGCACCTGCGCCGCGCCTTGCCAGTCAATTTCCAGAATAACATCGGCGCCTACCGCCAAGGGTAGATCGACGGCTGTCTGCGAAGTGCCGTAGCGCGCGCCATGTACTTCAGCACTCTCCAGAAACCTGGCTTCGCCTAGCATAGTCAAAAACGTGGCGTCATCGACAAAGTGATAATCGACGCCATCGACTTCACCCGGGCGCGGCTGGCGCGTGGTGTGTGAAATGGAAAGTTTTAAATGCGCATCCTCTGCCAGCAAGGCTTTAATCAAGCTGGTTTTACCGGCGCCGGATGCCGCTGTAATAATAAAAAGATTACCTAATATCATATTTAATCATAGTCCTTTTGCAAAGCTCCCCAGCACATAGATCAGTTCCAGCAACGATTTGACCACGTACTATAAACTGGCCTCCGCGCATAGTGCTGGCGATTTGCCACCTGCTCGTAATAGTGAAGCGCCTGGTCAGCAATGCTTTACTTCATGGTTAATAAACTGCTTGCCGCATTGGTTTCACTGACCTGAAACATGATGTTTCTTGGCAGGTTTCAGTAAAATTAATGGCTATATACACATTAAACAAGCGCGGGGGTTTACTGCTGATTTGACATAAAAAATAATTGCGCAGGTCATTTCCAGCAGGTCATTTCCAGGAGACTAGCCATCATGGTGGAAACCCACACTTATTTTAGCGTCAACTAATGCCGCCGCCGCACATAAATTGTCAAACTAATGCTCGTAAATTTTACAGGCTATTGCTGCCGGATTTCACACTGGCCTTGACAGCTGCTATCTTGAGGCTAAAAACTAAGCCCCGATCAAGCAGCAACGCTCAAAAATAAGTCAGCAAATTAAAATTTACCCGGCGCAAATAATACCATTTTGCATAAAACTGATGCAAAAACTAACATTAGTTAATACTAAAAAAATTCAGAAAATCCCAAAAATATCTTAACGGTAATCGTTATATGCCATTTTTGCCACGGCGCTCGCTGCACTTCTTCAATTAGATTGAATTCAAATAGTTTGAAACCGCCGCAGCGCAACCGGCGTAAAAGCTTGATTGCCCAACACGTCAGTAGCTTAGCTAAAAACTTCATTGGCTGAAGTCGTCTTCGGCGCGTCCTCTTTACATGCGCAACTAGCGCACGCACTGGCAGTTGCATCAAAACATTTGGTTTTTAAAAAACATCATGCTCTATTGCTGGCTCTCACTATCTTGATATAGTATCTGATAGCATAATAATATTTATTATGCTTATTTACGCGCTTGATTAGCAATTTATATTTATTTCACTCAAATTACCAAAGAAGCGCATTGATGAAAAATTCACTTTCGAGCAAACATAGCGCACATACAAAGTTTTTATCATGCCAAGGATTGATGTGAAGATTGAACTTTCTAAGCCCAAATTGATCATTAAAGATGCGTCTTTTAGACATATGTAAAATCTGCATTTTATTGGCAAGGTCTGCTCGGGTTTAACCCTTTATCAAAATAAATGTTTATAGGCTATTTTTCTTCAACTAACTGGAAATAAATTATGGAAATCAATCAATTAATATATATTAGTCAAGCCACACGCAAGATGTCTACCGAAGACCTGAGTCAAATTCATACTACGGCTAAAGATAATAATGCAACCAGAGATGTGACTGGAAGCTTGTTTTATAACGGCGGTTGGTTTTTGCAAATTTTAGAAGGGCCAATCAATACCTTAAATGCCCTGTACGATAAAATTGAAAAAGATCCGCGTCATAAGAACTCACGCGTCATCTATAATGAGCCGGCAAACTTCCGCACATTTACGCGCTGGAGCATGAATATGACCAATTTAGATGATCGTCAAGCGGACAAATATGATGCACTGGTTGAAGTCATCGAAGCCGCCAAAACTGATCGAAAAATTGGGGCAGCATCACCCGCCGTGACCTTGCTTAAAATGTTCAAAGAATAAATTAGCTTGACTAAAAAATGAAGTAGCTAATAAAAATAATGACAAGCCAAAAGTAACTCCGATTAAACCTTAATTAAGGTAAATTTTAATCGGGGTTACCAAATTTTAATCAGGGTCATCTGGGAACATTCATTTTATCTAAGTATAAATTTAGCAGCCAGCATCACCAACACAGAATCTGTGTGCACCATTTTATGGTGCTTACCGAAATTAAATGTGATGAAATGAAAATTTGATGTGCATAAAGGCTTTTAACGCTATTGCTAGGCTGCGGGCTATTGGCTGAAAGCTTATTCGATATTCTGAATCTGAATGTTGAGTTAGCCTTGCAAGTACCGTCGTTGCTTGTTCTAATGATTTAACTAAGCTTATGGGTACACCATTGGGTACACTCTAAACACAAGCTACCAGCTTTAAATAGAGGTCTTTAGATGTGGCAATAACATAACTTACTTGGTGGGAAGAGACAGAAGTGACTAGCAACTGCCAAAAGAGCGAAGCTCGATTTTAAGGACTAACAAAACTCCCCACCGTTCAGAGTGGTGAAGTCTATTATAAATTACCTGTTGTTTCAATGAGATTGATAGCCTCTCCCCCTCGGACGACCCCTCCCCCACTCCCTCGCCAGCCTTCGCGTAAATGTGATTGATGGTCACTTACTAAATTTTGGGTAATCAAACCTTTTCAACTGTTGGCGGCTGTTGCAACTTAGCTTCATACGCTAGCGCAATATCTTCATTAACTGACAGCATCCCATTCGCACCAACCACTAGCCCGTTCTTGAGTACCACCTGCTTGCTGTGGTTTGTTGCCATGCGTTGCCATACGGCAATTTGGCGGATAGTCATTTTATCCACTAGCGGCAATGTTATTTTTGGGTTTGGACTTCTCATCAATGAAGTAGGGAAACGCCCCTTTGTAGCCGTCATTTGCCTAGCCTCCTAAAATATTCAAGTAAATTTGATGAAGGACTATAATATATCAATCAGTTAATTTATTAATCGAAGTCGATTAATTGTTGTTATGTATAGAGGAATAAATTATGATTACGTGCAAGCTGTCTGCAATTCTTGGTGAGCGGCGTTTGAAAGTTTCGGATGTGACGCGTGATACTGGAATTGCTAGGGCGACTGTTGACCGTTATTACCACGATACTGTTAAGAGCTTTGACCGTGAGGTTTTATCGAAGCTATGCGATTACTTAAAGGTAACGCCAGCGGATTTATTGAAGGTGGTTGAGCAGGGAAATTTATTCAATCATTAAAGGTTTATAAAATTCATTATGTTAAGAATTCCTGATTACTCATACGAAAAAACTAGAAAAGTAGTCAATACATTATTTAATCAAGGAATTTATACACGCGATACACATCGCGTCTTTGCTTGGGGCGTGGCTTGCTTAATGTTCTTTATTTCTTTTGATTACTATGCATCCGATAGACCATTTATAACAGGACTTATAGCATTTATAGCGAGCGTCATCGCATCTGTAATTGCAGGTGTTTTATTATGCCCTACTTTTTATTTATACTTTTCATCAAGAACTTTTCCACACCAGCACAAATGCTATCGTAATAGTTTTCGTAAATATTCACCATCAGGAATTATTATGGATAGGTACTTATCCTTAACAGATTATGAAATATATGACCCTAAAATTGATGGTGTCACAGAGGTGGCATTTCAAAAAATATATAGCAATTACATCATAAAAACTCTCCCTAGTTTTAAAAGGTTTAAGGTTATTGATTTAGATATTATCAATGAGCTCTGCTCGTTAATTGAAGATATATGGAGTGTAGTTCGTGATGAAAGTGATGATGAAAAATTAGATTTTTTTAATTTTCTAATCTCTAATAGAGATAAATATAAGTATGAAAAACTTGTAGATTTAAAGCAGTCATATTTTAGAAAAAGATATGGTACATATAATGGCTAAAGAGTCGATTATGAAAGTAAATACTGAACTGCAATCAAAGTTTATTCAGTCCATCGTCTATGATGGTGTGAGCGGCACGGAAGCCGCTAGGCGCGCTGGATACAGCCCTGCTAGTGCTAGGCAATCAGCCAGTACATTATTAGCTCAGAGAGCGATACAAGAGGCTATACGGCAGGAGCAATTCAAGTATCTAAATGGTACGCTTGCGAGCAAGGCATTAAAGACACTTGAGCAGGTGATTGACGATGAATCCGCACCACATGGCGCTAGAGTTCAAGCTTCAATTGCTATCCTTGAGCGGTCGGGTTTGCACCATAATATCGAACGCGAGAATATCAGGCTCATGGAAAAAGGGGTTAATGAAATGACCAGCGAGGAACTGATGACTGTTATCAATAATTATCCAACAGTTATGCGACAGCTAACTGAGCAGTCAGTATCAGCACAATAGAATTAATTACTCTAAGCCGTAGGGATTTGTTTTCTTTAATACAGGTAATGGTATAAATACATTGTTCTCGGTAGTCGTACCAGTGAAATCATCTGAAAGTGCTGTTTTCGGTACGGTAGTCGTACCAGTAGATTGCTTCGCTAGTACGGTGGTTGGCACTGGACTGGTACGGTCATCGGTAAGCATCTTTTGTTTTTTAGCTGGCGGTTTGCGTCTTGGTGTTGGTGCTAAATTACAAAGTGTGTAAGCGCCTCGCGCATAACTTTTTGCACTAATATCCAGTCCCACGTAATTAGTAATGTCATGCCAAGTCAGTGCAAATAAGTCTGCCCCAAAATTCAAGCCACCATGCTTTGTGTGAACAATTAAGCCACGCTCTATTAGTTCGTCACGCGACTTGCTATTGTTCTCATGGCAAGTCCAGCCTTGGTTATAAAGCCATTTTTTAGCAAGGTGCAAATGTCCGTTATTACTGCCATTGTGTTGGCGCATCAGTGCAAATAATAAAGCCTTCGCTTTATCAGTTGCGCCCTTGAAGCTAATGCTATCCATTACAGACCAAGGTATAGCGCCATAACCACCTGCGATTAGTTCGGGGCGTACGGCTTTTGTTTTACGTGCCATATACTAACTAGCCCCATTTACAAATAAATCGGCTACGCGCTCTTGTAGGTGCGTTTTACCTATGCTTGCAATTGCACTTGCGCCCCTCTTTTGATTCCATGTGGTCACGTATTGCAATTTGTAACCTTCTGCCACTAGCTGGGCATCCATCTGTTGAGCGTCAGCGAACAGGCGAGCTTCTGAGCTGTCACTGTCAGATTGTCGTTGGTTGAACATTTCACACCTAAGTTGCCGTCTGCGTTGGTCGAATGGTAAAACTGGTTTTGTGTTGGTTGGATTAGCCATGAAGCACCTCCAAAACCTCAAGATTTATATCTAATCCAGAATGTGTAAGACCAGAACGTTTATGATATTTGGAAATTTCTATTAATAATGTTGGATTTATGGTTAGTTCACCTTTAAAACAAGTGTTGTTATCAACTCTATTAAATTCGAAAAGTTGATCCATCACTTTTTCATTAAAAGCAATAATATTTATGATTGTTGAATCACCATATCTATCTGTAATTATTGCAAGCGCTTTTACACAGGGCCTTTCACCAAGGGTGGTACGCGTAGCACATATCATGTTTACATTTCCTTTGATGGATACTTGTATCATGATTAAGCCCCCATCATTGCGGCTAGTGAGGCGCGTAACTCGCCAACATTAAAACGTACTGTGCGCTGGCTGAATTTATGAGGGCGAGGAATTGAACCGCGCTTGATATGCCGCCAGAGTGTCGCAGATGAAACGCCAAACAATGTTTTGGTTATTTGCGTGTTCACATAAGCATCATCAGGCAATTGTGAGAAGGTGCTTACTGGGTGTGGTTTTGTTGCGGTGGTTTCTAGTGCTGGTGAAATAGCATTTAGTTTCATGATTGAGCCTTAGTGGTTGTGTTGACAAGACTCAATTGAACGTTATAAGCCTCACTAAGTAAAAATGATTAAAGTGCTATTTTTTCTCGTTATATATCAAGTTGATACGTGACTTCTCATCAACAAGATAACGTCCGATTGTTTCTGATTTTACTTTGATATTATCATCTGTAATAACTCGCCAAACAGTTACTATGAAGTCGTAGCCTTTGCCTTCATAGGTCACATTGTCGTTCTTGTCTTTAAGACTTTTAAACTCTGGCAAATGGCTTACCGTTTGAGGTTGGTATGGGTGCGCGGCTGGGGCGAACATTTCACGATAATATAAACATAATGCCGTCATAAGCGCATCATCAGCAATTTTTCTTGGTCTGCCATTATCGCCAGCATCAAGCTTCGCTTTTTTAAATGCCTTCTGTACAACTTGCTTAGGTGAGTTTGTGCGATAGCCATTTAATGCGAGCCTAGCCAATGCAATATTGACTAGAGGGCTATTCGCTACTTCGTTGTTATTTAATGCGTTACGGGTGTTTAAAAGTGCCTCCAAGTGCTTTTCTTTTGGAACTTGCACCGACTTATTGCGGTAATAGCGTTCGGATATTTTAAGAAGGTCGGACACTTGCTGTTTAGTAGGCGTTACGCCTAAGCTCACAAGGCAATCATAAAGTTGCTCTCTAGTTGGTTGCATGTGTTGGAGGTAAATAATTTATTGACTGTTTAGATACGGCAATTAAGCCGTCTGTTGGTGACTGTTGAACAGTTATGCTTTAACAGTCGTTAGTTGATAGCTGTCAGCTAATTGTTTAACTGTTGCCATAATGCCGCCAGCAAAGTTTGCAACTGCGCCCCTTGCTTCTTCGTTGCCACCATCGACAATCAACCCATTTAATGCCGCGTATAGAACGTGCATGTTGTCATACACATCTAGCAATGCGTCTGTTTCTGGTACTTCTAAACTTTCAATACTGCTCATAACTTACCCCTTCAAAATACCTAGAAGCCGTCTTGGTGCGGTTATGCTGATAACTTTGTCTTAATTAATATAACATTGGTATGCCCTTGAGTTTCATACTGCACCAGCAAGTCGGCTAATGTGGCAAGCGCGGCTTTGCGCTTTTCAAAATACTCGTTTCTGTTGTATGTACCCCTATTATGATTTAAGCATTTTTCGGCAACATCATCGGTTGTTATATCAGCTAACAGTGTTCTAGCGGTTCTGCGAAAGTCATGAACAGTGAAGTGTTCTATGCCTTCTTGAACCATAACCACAGCCCTGTTGATAGTGCTGTGATTGATGTGAGGTATCATCGTTTTTTGCAATTTACGTGCAGGTAAAACATAGTCGCTTGCACCTGCGAGCAACTTGAGTTCTTGCAACCATTCAACCACTGGCGGCGCAAGCGGTATGCAAATGGCGGCATCTGTTTTAGTGCGGATAGCTGGTAAATTCCATAAACCATCATCAAGATTGAACTCATCCCACTTCGCCATGGTTAGCTCTTGCTTGCGAACGCATAGCGCAAGCAATAACTTGATGGTCAGGGCATTTTCAATACCCAGCGGCTTACATTGCCGCATGTTGGCAAAGAGTTGTGCAAGCTCAGGTGCGTTGAGGTATCTTTTGCGTGATTTTTCTTCGCCACCAGCATCAGAAATATCAAAGTTACTTGCGGGATTAAATTCAATGACATGGCGTTTGACCGCATAGGAAAATAGCTTTTTAACTAGCCTTAGTACATCGTTGGCAGTGGTGGGCGCATTCCGATTCACTATTTTTTGCAATATGTCATCAATATGCTTTGGCTTCACATCCTCAACCTTTAAATGATGGATGGGCTTAATGTCTTTATCAATGTGTCTGCGTGTTATATGAGAGTTTTTAATTCTGCCAACAACCTGCCTATCGAAATACTCGTTTGCTAGCTTCTCGACCGTATAGGCGTTCTTTTCAGCATCTCGCTTATCTATTGCAGATTTAATGCGGTCGCTTTTCTCTGCGACTACGTCATAACCCATAACAACACGCGCATAAAGCTTCTTTGTTTCTTTTCTTGCATCAGCTAGTGAGAGGCTCGGATATTTTCCAATTATGACGGGTGCTAGCTCTTTACCGTTAAATTTGCATCTAAAACGCCATGCAGGGAATTTATCTACTTTGCGAAAGCGCAAGTACAGATAAGGGGCGCACCACTTAGCCTCAAATCTTTCGTCATCAGCAATCCACTTAGCAACTGTTGGCGCTGTTACGTCTGATAATTCATTAACTTTCTTTGGTAATTTTTGCGCTGTCATATCTAACCTCAAACTGGGTACACTAATGGGTACACGGCAATTATGGGTTATATAGATGACTATTGCAATCTATTGACAACAACAATTTAACTAAATGTTTGTTTTATATGTAATAAATTGCAAGTCTGATGACTGTTGAGAGGTTATGAAAACCTATTCAATATTCTGAATCTGCTCACGCATTTGCTCTATCAGCACTTTTAGCTCCATCGATACCTGCGTGGTCTGCACCGACACCGATTTTGAACCCAAAGTATTCGCTTCGCGGTTTAGCTCCTGCATTAAAAAATCCAGTCGCTTGCCGGCTGGCGCATCGCTGCTCAAAATGCGCCTGACTTCAGAGATATGTGCAGTTAAACGCGTAAGTTCTTCATCAACATCAATGCGCTGCGCAAACAAAACCAGCTCTTGCGCGATGCGCTCCTGATCTATGTTTTTTAAGCTTTCTTGCAGTTTTTGCTCGAGCCGGGCTTGGTAGTCTTTAGTTAAGGCCGGCAATAACGGTTTTACTTTGGCGACTAACAGTTCAATCTGGCCGAGTCGCTGCAACACCAGCTGTTTGAGTTTTTCGCCTTCGCGCGCGCGCGAGGCATTTAGATCGTGCAAACCTTGACTGACTAATGTTTTGACATCAGCGACGAGCGTATCGAGGCCTACAGCATTGCTGATCAGCACGCCGGGCCAACGCAGAATATCGGCAATAGTCAGGGCGCTGCTTTGCGGGGAATGTAGCTGCGCAGTGGCACCGATCCGCGCTAATTGCTGTATCAGCGCCTCATCCAACTGCAACGCCTGGCTAGTCGATGCGCGCTGCAGCAGATTGATTTTGCATTCTATTTTACCGCGGCTTAACTGCGCACTAATCAACTCACGCACCACAGGTTCCAGGCTTCTTAAATTCTCATCCAGCTTAAAATGCAAATCTAGGTAACGGCTATTGACTGCACGTAATTCGAGTAACAGCGTAGCGTTGTCTAGGGGTTGTTCTAATGCGGCAAAGCCGGTCATGCTAAAAGTCATGGCGTGTGTTTTCTTATTTAATGAGTACTATTTTAGCAAATACCGGCTAGACCACAGCTAATTTACTTTAATTTCATACAATTACGCGTTATATTGACTAGCATATAGACAGTTTCAAGCTAAAATTAAAACAAATAAGTGATAGATATCAGCCAAATAGACTCAATCCACATGCGGAAGTAAAGCCTAAACGTGTCTTCAACTAAAAATTTAGCATTGCCTGCTGGTTACCAGTTGCAGGACTATGAAATTAAAAAAGTCTTAAGCTCAGGCGGCTTTAGTTTTGTCTATTTGGCGCACGATCACAACAAAAAAATTGTTGCGATTAAAGAATACCTGCCGAGCTCTATTGCTTTACGCAGAGATGGCGCAACAGTATTACCTAATGCCGACGACGTAGCATTATTTCGCCACGGCCTGAAATACTTTTTTGATGAAGGCTTAGCGCTCGCTAAAATTGACCATAGAAACATAGTGCGCGTGCTGAATTTTTTTCGTGCCAATGAAACCGTTTATATGGTGATGCAATATGAACGTGGCAAATCGTTGCAAGATTATATTCTTGGCCATAGCGCGCCGGTGGCAGAAAAGTTTATGCGGCGCGTGTTCAGCGAGCTATCCAATGGCTTACGTGAGGTACACACCCACAAATTATTGCATTTAGATATTAAGCCGGCCAACATCTATATCCGCCTCGACGGCTCTCCGGTGTTACTTGATTTTGGCTCAGCCCGCCTCGCTTTTGGCGAAACCCTGGCTAAAAACTCGTCGAGCTACACACCGGGCTTTGCCTCGCCAGAACAATATTATGATCGAACGCTGCTCGGCCCATGGAGCGACATTTACAGCATCGGTGCGACCATGTACTCGTGCATTTCGCACACCTCGCCACTGGCGGCTAACCAGCGTACTAAAAATGATTTACTGATTCCTGCGGTAAAATTGGGCAAAGACCATTATTCGCAGAGCTTGCTGCAAATCATCGACAATTGCCTGAGTTTGAATTACCTTGAGCGCCCGCAAAGCGTATTTTCATTGCAAAAATCGCTGTTGGCGTCACTGCCAGAACTGAAGAAAAAAACCAGCTTGACTACTAAACTGGTTGATCTTTGGCATAAACCCCGCTCTAAAAGAAAATTACTATGAAATTTACCATTTTCCAGAACAGCCTGCAGGGCCCGCGCGAATATAATCAGGATCGCCTGGCCTATTCTTATAGCAAAGATGCACTGCTGCTAGTTGTGGCCGACGGCATGGGCGGTCATCGCCATGGTGAAATTGCCGCGCAACTTGCAGTTACCACGATGACAGAAGCCTTTCAGCGTTTGGCCGTGCCGGCGCTGGCCAGTCCAGCTAAATTCTTAATCGACCATATTCAGCAAGTCCACGACATGATTGAGCGTCTTACCCAGGAGCGTGAGATGCTGGACTCACCACGCACGACTATCGTCGCGGCGATTGTGCAGCGCGGCATGTTATATTGCGCGCATGTTGGTGATTCACGCCTCTACCACTATCGTGACGGCCATTTACTTTATCGCACTGAAGATCACTCCGTAGTGCAGTCCTTGTATAGCAAAGGTATAATCAGTAAAGATGATATGTCGACGCATCCTTACCGGCATAAAGTCTACAGCTGCCTGGGTGGTGATATTGCGCCCAAAATTGACCTCTCTGACCGACAAGAGTTAGCTGAAGGCGATACTATTTTATTGTGCACCGATGGTGTTTGGGGCGCAGTAGCCGATGAGCAGATCAAACATATACTTAACCACCCGGCCATCAACGAGAGCGTCACCACCTTGCTTAACCAGGCAGAAATAGTGAGCCGGCAAAAAGGCGATAATATGAGCGCCATCGGCTTGCAGTGGGGCGACAAACAAAGCAGCAAGCTCGCCGTTTCAACCATGGCGATGGCGCTGGGGGCGACGACGACTATTATGAGTCCGGTCACTAGGCCGTATCATAACGGTCAGCCAGAAGCGGCATTGAGTGCGGACTTTACCGATGACGAGATTGAAAAAACCATAGCCGAAATTCAGCAGGCTTTACATAAAACAAAACGCACCTAATCAATAGGATTTAAAGTATGAATAGCAGCAGCAACCGTCCCAGTCAACGCGCCCATGATCAATTACGCGACGTGGAAATCATTCGCCATTACACCAAGCATGCCGAAGGCTCAGTCCTGGTCAAGTTTGGTGATACCCACGTGTTATGCACCGCCAGTGTCGAAGAAAAAGTCCCCGGTTTTCTCAAAGGCAAGGGCCAGGGCTGGGTCACGGCTGAGTATGGCATGCTGCCGCGCTCTACCGGCAGCCGTATGGATAGAGAAGCGGCTAGAGGCAAGCAGTCTGGTCGTACCCAAGAAATTCAACGCCTGATCGGCCGCTCATTACGCGCCATTATTGATTTAGAAAAACTTGGTGAGCGCAGCATACAGATTGACTGCGACGTAATTCAGGCCGATGGCGGCACGCGCACGGCAAGCATTACCGGTGCTTATGTCGCCCTGCATGATGCAATTAGCGTATTAATTAACAAAGGCTTACTGCAGCAGTCACCGTTAAAACAAGCGGTGGCGGCTATTTCCGTTGGGGTGTATCAAGGCCAGCCGGTGCTTGATCTGGATTATATAGAAGACTCCGGCTGTGACACTGACATGAATATCGTGATGACCGCAGGCGGTGGTTTTGTAGAAATTCAAGGCACGGCTGAAGGTGAAACCTTTGATCGCGACACCATGAACGCCATGCTCAGCCTCGCTGCTGACGGTATTAACAGCCTGATCGCTATGCAGAAAACGGCGCTGGGCATTTAGGCCAGAACTTGGTATCTGCCGTCATGAGCACTAGCCGCTTACAGAAAATTGTCATTGCCAGCGGCAATCCCGGCAAGTTAAAAGAAATCCAGCAATTGCTGCAAGCCGCTAATATTGAGGTTTTGCCGCAGTCCGATTTTAATATCCCTGAAGCCGAAGAACCGCACTGCACCTTTATAGAAAATGCGCTGGCAAAAGCACGCCATGCCAGTCAGCTCACCGGTTTGCCAGCACTCGCTGATGATTCCGGCATTTGTGTAGAGGCATTGCACGGCATGCCCGGCGTGCATTCCGCGCGCTATGCCAGCGCACAGCCCGGCGCGACAAAATCAGATCATGCTAATAATGAAAAATTACTGCAAGCCATGCACGGCCAAACACAGCGCCAAGCGCATTACTACTGCGTCATGGTGCTGGTAAAATATGCACAAGATCCGCAGCCGATGATTGCTGAAGGTATCTGGCGCGGTGAAATACTCACACACATGCGAGGCAGCGATGGCTTTGGCTATGACCCACTGTTTTTAGATGTCACTAGCGGCAAGGCCGCGGCCGAGTTGCCTTTGGACATTAAAAACCGCATCAGCCATCGTGGCCAAGCCTTGCAGCAACTCTTACAAAAAATTAAACTAGTCAATCTATGAAACCTAAACCGCTTATTTGGCGACGCGATGACGGCACGATCGTCGCTTGTACTGAAAAAATTAAAGTCATGTCGGAAAATTTTGCTGAGATCCAACAGATCGCGCAAGATGCACTCGAGGACGGCCTACTGATGGAAGTCAATGAGGCGCAGATGCGTGATGCGCTGCATCAACTTATCGACACGCTGGTGAATCCTTATCAAAAAAATCATTGAAATTAAAGCCGAGGCCAGCTTTAACATTAAACCGATCAATAGCGTCGCGCCCTTAGTCGGCGATGCCACCGTATCCGGACTGAGCAATCCACCACCATTGGCGCTGTATATTCATATTCCGTGGTGCGTGAAGAAGTGTCCGTATTGTGACTTTAATTCGCATGAAAGCCGCTATAAAAATGCGGAAATTCCAGAAAGCGCTTATGTCGATGCGCTCATTGCCGATTTAGAGCAGGCCACGCCCAAAGTCTGGGGGCGCAAAATAAAAAGTGTATTTTTTGGCGGCGGCACACCCAGTTTGTTCACCGCGGACGCCATAGACCGCATATTAAGCCAGGTGCGCATGCTGACGCCGCTGGAATATGATGCTGAAATCACGCTTGAAGCCAATCCAGGCACGGTAGATGCCGCACATTTTGCCGGCTATAAACAGGCCGGGGTTAACCGGCTGTCTTTGGGCATACAAAGTTTTAACGATGCGCACTTACAGGCATTAGGTCGCATCCATGATAGCCAGCAGGCGCATGCAGCAATAGCACTGGCGCTCAATACTTTTGAACAGGTCAATTGCGACATCATGTATGGCTTGCCCAATCAAACTTTGGCCGAAGCGCTGCAAGACGCCGCAACCGCGATTAGCTTAAATCCGGCGCACTTATCTTTTTATCATTTGACCTTAGAGCCGAACACGCCGTTCTACCGCACACCACCAAGCTTGCCTGATGATGACAGCAGCGCCGAAATGCAGATTCAAATTGAAGCCTTGCTGGCGCAACATGGCTATGCGCATTACGAAACATCAGCGTTTTCCAAGCCCGGACAACAGGCAAAACATAATGTTAATTACTGGCAGTTCGGCGATTATTTAGGCATAGGCGCCGGCGCGCACAGCAAATTAAGCTATCACGATAAAATCACGCGTGAAATTCGTCCCAAACATCCAAAAGCCTATATGCAGCAAGCGATACAAGGCCAGGCTGTTGAGCGCGAGTGGGTAATTAGCCAGGATGAACTTGGTTTTGAATTTATGCTCAATGCCCTACGCCTGGTGGATGGTGTGAGCATCGATCTATTTGCGCAGCGTACCGGCCTCAGCCTGAATCGGCTCGATGCCGCCTTGAAACAAGCCGCAAGCAAAGGCTTGCTGACCGTGGGCCAGGGCAAGATTAAACCGACGCTACTTGGTCAGCGCTTTTTAAACGAATTACTGCAATTGTTTTTAGCGTGACGGTTGACACGCTAGCATTTGATCCCTGGCCAAGTTCCAGGCCAAGACTAGCGCTAGGCTAGTCTTGGTTTTCTGGGCTTAAGTTATCAAGCATAAGCTTTCTAGGACTCGCTTGTAGTTGCCTTGATTGCAGCCAGGCGGCGCGCAATCGCTGCTTTTACCTGCACCGGCGCCGTGCCGCCGATATGGTTACGGCTATGCAAGGAACCTTCCAGCGTCAGCACCGCATAAACATCGTCGCTAATTTCTGCAGCAAACTGCTGCAATGTCGCCAGCGGTAAGTCGCTCAACTCCAGTTTTTTATCAACCGCATAGCGCACCGCCAGCGCCACCACTTCATGCGCATCTCTGAACGGCATGCCTTTTTTCGCCAGATAATCAGCAAGATCGGTGGCGGTAGCATAACCTTCACTGGCTGCCTGGCGCATATTGTCTTTATTAACGCTTATGCCGCGCATCATGTCCGCATAAATTTCCAGTGTCACCAGCAAAGTATCCGCTGTATCAAACAAGGGCTCCTTGTCTTCCTGATTGTCCTTGTTATAGGCGAGTGGTTGGCCTTTCATCAAGGTCAGCAGCGCGGTTAAATGCCCATAAACACGGCCGGTTTTACCGCGCACCAGCTCGGGCACGTCGGGGTTCTTTTTTTGCGGCATGATCGATGAGCCGGTGCAAAAACGGTCAGCAATGTCAATAAACGCAAACCGCGGCGAACTCCACAAAATAAGTTCTTCTGACAGCCGCGATAAATGCATCATCACTAGCGATGCCGCGAATGTAAACTCAATCGCGAAATCACGATCCGAAACCGCGTCTAATGAATTTTCACAAACACCATCAAAGCCGAGAATTTCGGCGACCATCGCCCGGTCTATCGGATAGCTGGTGCCGGCTAATGCCGCCGCGCCTAAAGGTAAACGGTTAATGCGGCGGCGCGCATCGTCAAAGCGCTCACCATCGCGCTTGAGCATCTCTACATAGGCCATTAAATGGTGGCCAAAAGTCACCGGTTGCGCCACTTGCAAGTGGGTAAAGCCGGGCATTATCGTATCAAAATGCAATGCTGCTAAATCGAGTAGACTCAATTGCAGCTTGACGAGGCCAGCGCTGAGCTGATCAGTGGTAGCGCGTAGCCATAGGCGCACATCGGTGGCGACCTGATCGTTACGGCTGCGCCCGGTATGTAAGCGCTTACCTGCATCACCAATCTTATCGGTAAGCCGTTTTTCAATATTCAAATGCACATCTTCTAAATCGAGCAGCCACTCAAACTGCCCGGATTCTACTTCTTGCAGAATTTCTGCCAAGCCAGCTTCAATTGCGCCCAAATCGTCAACACTGATAATTTTTTGCGCAGCAAGCATTTGCGCATGCGCTCGTGAGCCTTGAATATCAAATACCGCCAAGCGTTGATCAAAGCCTACCGATGCCGTGTATTTTTTAACCAACTCGGCCACTGGCTCATTAAATCGCCCTGACCAGCTGCTATCTTTTTTATTTAATGCGCTGACTTTATGCGCCGGGCTTTCTTTTTCAATCTCGTTCACTTTTTGTTTCTCGTTTAACGGTTATTTGATGGCATGATTGCGCTGCATGTTTATTTTGGATTAAGCTATTTCTGGCTTAACATTCAATTATTGCTTAATAATAATATAGTTATACGAATAGTATAATGCAAATGATACGATGCTACTAAGCTCAACAGCGGCTTAAGTGCTTGAAAACTTAGCCTGAAGAAGAATAAACATGCATATGCTGACACAATAAGTCATGAATAATTAAGCCATGAAAATATCTAGCCGCCTACCCAACATGCGCAACCTCGGTGTTAATTTGCGTATATTAATCATTGTAAACAGTGCACTGGCGCTGGCGGCCGCGGTCCTCAGCACTAGCCTCAGCGAATTTTTCACCAATATCACCATCATCTCGATGCTGGCACAGCCCATACTATTCTTAAGCCTGCTGCTGCTCTATGTCTGCCAGCCACAGCTCATCAAACTACGCTACTGGCAAGGTGTTGCTGCGATAGTCGTCATCATTATTGGCGCCTGTTTAATGATGCATACGCTGACGGCACAAATGATGCTCTTCGGCGAAGATAATCAGCTGTATCCCTACACACGCAGCCTGTTTTTTGCACTGATGCTGACCGCCATCACTTTGTATTACCTTCATTTGCAGCAGCGTGCATATTCACCGGCAATGGCTGAGGCGAGGTTGCAAGCACTGCAGGCGCGCATACGACCACACTTTTTATTTAATAGTATCAATGCCGTATTGTCACTGATACGCAGCCAGCCGCGGCAAGCAGAAACTGCGCTCGAGGATATGGCGGCGCTGTTCCGTGTACTCATGGCAGATAACCGTGACTTAGTGCCGCTGCTACAGGAAATTACGTTGTGCCGGCAATACTTATCTCTGGAAAAGCTACGCCTGGAAGAACGACTCAGCATTCACTGGCAAATTGACCACATACCGGCAGATGCACTCATCCCGCCGTTGATCTTGCAACCATTACTAGAAAATGCGGTGCATCACGGCATTGAGCCGCTAGCAGACGGCGGCATCATTTCAATTCATATTTACTGCAAAGCTAAAGAAATTCATCTCGTAATAAAAAACCCTTACAGCGACCAGATTACGCACAATAATGGCAACCAAATCGCCTTAAGAAACATTAAAGAACGGTTAGCTTTACATTTTGACCTTGAGGCATCATTAAGCCATAGTAAAGCCAATGGTCAGTATCAAGTACATATTATTCTGCCGCAACCAGCATGCGCAAGCCAATAACTTCTAGCAGGGGTTTAATATGAGTGATCCCATCCTGAAAATTCTAATCGCTGATGACGAAGCCCCGGCACGTAATCGCTTGCGTGAATTATTGGCTGATATAAGTGCGATCAATATCATCTCCGAAGCAAAAAACGGACTTGACGCGCTGCATCTGGCCAATGATTATCGGCCGGATATTGTGCTGTTAGATATTCGCATGCCGCGGATGGATGGCATAGAAGCGGCGCAGCATTTACAAAAAATGGACTATCCTCCGGCGATTATTTTTACCACCGCATTTGATAGTTACGCCATGCAGGCATTTGATATGCAGGCGGTGGATTACCTGTTAAAACCTATCCGTCTCGAGCGTCTGCAGGCCGCTATGGGCAAAGCCCGCGCCTTGTTACCGCAGCAACTTGAGGCGCTAGCCGCCATTAATCCGCAAAGATCACATTTCAGCATTAATGAACGTGGGCGCATTTTATTAGTGCCGGTGGAGGATGTCATTTATTTACGTGCCGAGCAGAAGTACATCACCATCCGTACCGCCCAGCGTGAATATCTGCTCGAAGAATCTTTGACGCGTTTAGAACAGGAGTTCGGCAGCCGTTTCATCCGCTTGCATCGTAATTGCTTAGTCGCCAGCGCCTCTATTCTTGGTTATGAAAAACGCAGCATCGATAGCCCTGCTGATGCTAACGCTACCGGCACTGCTATGTGCGATAAACAATGGTTTGCCTTATTAAAAGACGTTCCCGAAACCATCGCTATCAGTCGCCGCCAGCAGCATCTTATCCATCACAGCTGATGCTATGCATGCGTCATCTTAAAGAAGCTGACACACTCATGAGCCGCATAGGTCGCGGCGTGCTTGTGTTAAAATTAGTCACCATTAATGAGCTAATATAACGCATGCACACTCCAGCCCAGAACGCCAGCCCATCATCCCCAGCACCTGCCAAGCTGGTCATCGCGACACGTGAAAGTGCTTTAGCCATGTGGCAAGCACGCTTTATCCAGAGCCGCTTACAAGCGCTGTATCCAGAAACCTTAGTAGAAGTTTTAGGCATGACCACGACCGGCGACCAGATTCTGGATGTGCCTCTGGCCAAGGTCGGTGGTAAGGGATTGTTCGTCAAGGAGTTAGAGATGGCCCTGGTCGAGGGTCGTGCGGATTTAGCGGTGCACAGCATGAAAGATGTGCCGATGAACTTGCCCGAGGGTTTCGTCTTGGTTGCAACCGGTGAACGCGAAGATCCACGTGATGCCTTTATCTCCAATGACTTTGCCTCGCTCGAAGATTTGCCTAGTGGCAGCATAGTGGGTACCTCCAGCCTGCGCCGCCAAAGCCAACTGCAAGCGCGCCTGCCACACCTTAAAATACAATCATTACGCGGCAATTTACAAACCCGCTTACGCAAGCTCGATGAAGGCCAGTATGCCGCGATCATTCTCGCTGCTGCCGGATTGATCCGCCTTGGTTTAAGTGCGCGCATCCGCAGCGTAATTTCTCCCGAGCACAGTATTCCCGCCGTCGGTCAAGGCGCGTTAGGCATTGAAATTTGCAGCCACCGCACTGATTTACATGCCGTGCTAGCGCCGCTGAACCACGCCGACACCCAGTTATGTGTATTGGCAGAGCGCGCCATGAGCCGCGCGCTAGCCGGAAGTTGCACCGTGCCACTGGGCGCGCATGCCGTGTGTGAAGCCGACAATATTCGCATTACCGGTTTTGTTGCCAGCGCCGACGGCAGGCAAATGCTGATAGAAACCGCCACCGGCAACAGACAGCAGGCAGAGGCTTTAGGAAAAGCCCTGGCCGAGAAACTGCGCGCACAGGGTGCCGACAAAATTTTAGCCTTGCTCGACTAAGTTAGATTAAAGACTAAGTCTAGATTAAGACTTAAGTTTAGGTTTAAGACTTAAGTTTAGATTAAACTAGACTTATATTAAATCTAACTGCGGCTGTCACAGAATTCGGTTAACTCTAGCTTAATTTTCTCTTATGATCAATTCACTGAATGGTTTTGCTATTGTAGTCACGCGCCCTGCTGATCAGGCCAAAAGCCTGAGTGCCGCTATCGCACAACATGGTGGCGAGCTTATTTTGTTTCCGCTGATCGCTATCGCACCGCTAAACAATTACCGGCAGTTTGAACAAACCATCAGCGTGCTTGACCACGCCGACTGGGCCATTTTCATCAGCAGCAATGCGGTAGCTCATGCCATGCCGCGCCTGATTAAGCAATTTGGTGGCATTCCAAAAAACCTCAAGTTTGCGGCTATAGGTCAGCAAACCGCGCAAGCACTGCATAGTTACGGTGTAGCGCAGGTACTGATTCCGCAACTGCGTTTTGACAGCGAAAGCCTGCTCGCCCTTGATGAAATGCGTGACGTTGCCGGCAAAACCATCGTCATCTTCCGCGGGATTGGCGGACGCGAGGTGTTAGCCGATACGCTCAAGCAGCGAGCTGCGACAGTGATTTTTGCCGAATGCTACCAGCGCACCAATCCACAAACTGACTGCAGCTTATTAGCGCAGCAATGGCATGCCGGGCAATGTCATGCGATCGTAGTTACCAGCTCAGAAGCGATGCGCCATTTACTCGCCATGACCCATAATGGAGGCGATGACTGGCTGCGCAGTATACCAATATGTGTGAACCACGCGCGTATAGCGGAAGAGGCTTCCGGCCTCGGATTGCAACTCAAGCTTGCTACTGCACCAGGCGATGAAGCCATGCTTGCCTGCTTACAAACCGCACTCATTAAAGTAGATCGCCATGACTGAAGATCCAAACTTAAGCCTGCCGGCAAAAGGCAATAGCACTCAGTCTGCACTATTGGCTAGAACCGCATTAGTGGCTAAAACCGCTTTAGCCTTGCTGGTCATCGCGTTTTTTTGCATCGCCTGGCAATGGCTATACACGCGCCAGCGCTTTAATGAAGTGGAACAATCACTAAGCAAAAAGTTGGATCAGTATCAAGCAGTCAATGTGCACAGCTTGTCTTTAGCCAAGCAAGCCGAAGAGCGCAGCCGCCAGGCAAATACGCGCACGATGATATTGGAACAAAAATTAGCCGAGTCACGTGATCAGCAGGATGTACTTCAAACACTATATGACCAGCTCGCAGAAAACCGCGAAGCGACCGCCGTCGCTGAAGTTGAGCAGCTGATCACCATTGCCCACCAGCAACTGCAATTTGCCGGCAATATAAAGTCTGCCTTATTGGCGCTGCAAGCTGCCGATAAGCGCATGCAGCCACTGGCTTTACCGCGCGCCATACAGCTGCGCGAAACACTGGCCACAGAAATTGAAAACCTGCGCACATACCCACAGATTGATGTGACCGCTATCAGCGCTCAACTAGAGCGGCTGGCGGATATTTGCGCAACCTTGCCGTTGATCAGTGAACGCCAGCCTACCCTCAACGCCAGCGCCGCCGTTAAAAACAGTGTGCCAAAAACGCATCTGAGCGCATTGCAAAATTTCACCGATGCAATCTGGGCCGACATCAAAGGCTTAGTCACGATTGAGCGTATCGACCGGCCGGAGCCGCCGCTACTGGCCGCCGATCATGCATTTTATTTACGTGAGAACTTAAAGCTGCGTCTACTTGCCGCGCGTATCGCTTTGTTGCAGCGCGATGAGCTAAGCTACAAGGCTGATCTGAAAACGGTGACGGCCTGGCTTAATCAATATTATGATAGCAAGCATCCACGCGCCATACGCGCATACAAGCTGCTGCAGAAGTTGGCAGACAACAACATCGGCATCGAATTACCACAGCTTAGCGAAAGCATGGCCGCGGTCAGCAGCTATAAACAGAGTCTGGAAAGTAATGACTAGCCGCCGATTAACCAAAGTGGCCAGCCAATCATGCTGAAACGCCGTCTATTCTGGTGGCTGCTGATGTTTTTGCTGCTGGTCAGTAGCGTATGGCTAGCGAGTAACAATCAGGGCTATGTGCTTGTGGTGCGTGCGCCTTACCGCTTACAGTTTTCATTCAACTTTTTTCTGGTCGTCATGGTCTTGGGTTTTCTTGCCATGCATTACTGCTTAAGATTCGTACATTTTTTACGCCGATTACCCGCCAACCGGCGTAGTAAAAAAGAAGCGATGCGTTTGAAAGCGGGTAACGCCGCCTTACTTGAAGGCATGCATGCTTTAGCTGAAGGCGACTTTGAAAAGGCGGCACGTGCCGCCAAGCGCGCGCAGCTTTTAATACAAAATAGTGACTTAGAGACGCTGATCAACAAACTAAGCAGCCCAGGCCAGCCGTTTCAACAACCCCTGCCTTTACCGCCAGCGCTTAAGCCTTGACGGCAGCGGCTAAATTTTCAAATCTGTGCCAGCAACTGGCGGCGCATAGCTAAATACATCAGCAAAAAACGCATCTTCGCCCAAACCCGCCTCTAAAAAACTGGCCTGTGCAACTTCGACCATCGCCGGCGCACCACAACAATAGACCTCATAATCGGCTAACACGCCAGCGTCTGCAGCAGCAAAATCATCGAGCACTGCCTGGTGCACGAGGCCGCTACGCCCTTGCCATTGATCAGCGGCGCTTGCGGCAGATAGTACCGGAATAAACTGAATATTAGGCTGTGCCGCAGCCCACGCCTCGGCCAACGCTGACATATACAAACCCTGACGCGCCCGCGCGCCCCAGTACAACTTAACTTCGCGATTTATATTGTGCGTGATCATGTGCTCAACCATGGCTTTGATCGGGGCAAAACCAGTACCGCCAGCAAGCATGATGATGGGCTTATTTGAATCTTCACGCAGATAGAAGCTACCAAATGGCGCCTCTATGCGCATAATGGCTTTTTCCGGCATATCGTTAAACACATAGTGCGTGAACTGCCCACCAGGAATCAGGCGTAGATGCAGCTCCAGCAAACTCCCCGCCTGCGGCGCATTAGCCAGGGAAAAAGCGCGGCGCTGACCGTCTTTAAGTAAAAACTCAATATATTGCCCGGGCAGAAACTTAAACTGCTCACTGCTCGGCAGCTTGAGAAATAGCGCCATCACATCAGGCGCTAGCAACTGCTTACGCTCTAGCCGTGCCGGAATAATGCGTGGCGGAATTAAGTCTGCATTGATTTCTCTACACTCGATCAACAGGTCGCTAAGCGGTAGTGCGCAACAAAATAGCGCTTTGCCCGCCGCTTTCTCAGCAGCCGTCAATGCGCTGCTTAAGTAATCGCCGTAATCGACTTCACCGCTGACTACAGTGCCTTTGCAACTGCCGCATGCACCATTACGGCAGTTATAGGGTAGATTAATGCCAGCATCCAAGGCTGATTGCAGCAGAGTTTGGCTGGCACTGGCACTATAGTGATGGCCGCTGCTTTGAATGGTAATTTGATAACTCATTTGCTCGAAACTTTAGGTTATTTACTTCAGGTTATTTAAAGGTAGTGGCTCATAGCAGTTGATCCGCTTAACCATGGATATGAATAGTTAAATCTAGTCTTCGCGGTGAAACTCACCTTCGATGACATCATCATTCGCCGCGCGATTGTTGTGGGTTCCTGATCCGGGATGATTGTTAGGTGGCAGTTGCTGTTGCGTTGGCATCAATAATAAAACAAAAGCGATGATATCGGTCATCACGCCGGGAATAATGAGCAAGATTGCCGCAATAATATTGCGTGCGCTACCAAAAATTGCTTTTAGTGGATTCGCTCCTTGCGCCAGACTTTGCAGCATGCGTCCGGAAAACAACTGCTTTTCATCACGCAACAAGCGTAAACCCAAGACTGCAATTACCACTAGATAGAGTACTACCCACCAGCCATATGCATGCATTAAGCTGATTAAAATCCAGATTTCTGCAATCGGAAAAGCGAGTAAACTCAATAAAAATATAAAACGCATGTCTGTTATCTCCGGTCCATTGAACGTATGCTGCTAATTACTTTCTTAGTTGATGGTGCCAGTATTCTATAATTGCAAGCCGCTATAATAATGACACCTCTATTTTGACTATGCGCGGCGACTACTTGAGAGCTACAGTGAAAGCATTGATTAAACCTTTATTTCTGACGAACTTAGTGCGGCATGTTGCCACCATCATAAGCATGGCGGTAATGGTCAGCTTGATGGCGAGCAGCTATGCGGTCGCAGCCAACAGCGTACTGGATAGGCTCACCGGAGACGATGGCGCAGAAACGTTTTTAGCGCCGGATGTTGCCTTTAAGCTTAAGTTAACTGTCATTGATGCAGAAAATATTCGCGCTAGCTTCACTATTGCACCAGGCCACTACCTGTATCGCGAGCGCATCAAATTTGAAACTGAGGCCGCCACCAGCAAAATAGCTGCAGTGACGCTACCCGCAAGCGAAAGCAAGCAGGACGCAACATTTGGCAAACAAGAAGTATATCACCACGATTTTAATGCCGACATCCGCCTCAGCGAGATCAGCAGCAATCAAGTCACGCTGATTGCTACTTATCAGGGTTGTAGCGAAAAAGGCCTGTGTTATGCCCCGATCAAAAAACACTTCAATCTTGATCTAAATGCCACAACGCCAAACATGGCTGCGGCTGCGAGCGCCACTGCCAATGAGCCCAGCGCTAACGCTGATAGCGATACTGCGCGTTTACTAAAAACTGGCAATATCTGGCTAATCATCGCCGGCTTTTTTGTCGCCGGTCTGTTTCTGTCGTTTACGCCTTGCAACTATCCGATGATCCCCATTTTATCAAGCATCATCGTCGGCAGCCAAAGTCGGCAGGCCAAACCCTCCAAGCTGCATGCCTTCGGTCTATCCGTGGCCTATGTCTTCGGCATGGCGCTTACCTATACCTCCGCTGGCATCGCTGCCGCCTTATCGGGCGACTTAATCAGCCAGTCATTACAAAACTCGTGGGTGCTTGGGGCCACCGCCGTATTATTTGTGGCACTGGCTTTATCCATGTTTGGTTTTTATGAGCTAAAACTGCCGACAAGCTTTGAAAGCAAGATGCTCAATGCCAGCAATAAACTAAAGGGTGGCGAGTTCTTTGGTGTCTTTATTATGGGCGCTATTTCCGCCTTGATTGTCAGTCCATGTATTTCAGCACCGTTGTCGGGCGCGCTTATCGTTATCGGTCAGACCCACAATGTATTTCTGGGTGGCGTCGGTCTATTTGCGCTCGCCATTGGCATGGGTGTGCCGTTACTGCTAATTGGTGCTTCAGCCGGCGGTCTACTGCCTAAAACCGGCAACTGGATGAACGCGGTACGAAACTTTTTTGGTGTGCTCATGCTGGGTATGGCTATTTGGCTCATATCACCCGTGATTGCGGTTAGCGCGCAGCTGGCGCTATGGGCCGCCTTATTAATTGTGACCGCTGTTTATCTGAATGCACTCGACAACTTGGCAGCGCATGCTAACAATCTGGCTAAGTTTTTCAAGGGCATCGCCGTCATTATGCTCATCGTCGGCGTGGCTTTATTGATTGGCGCGCTGTCCGGTGCAAAATCGGCATTTCAACCACTGAGCGGCATAGGCAGCGCTGTTATCAGCAGCGCAAGCCCGCAGTCAGCATCGGCGCTCAACTTTACGCGTATTAGCAGCCTGGCGGAATTAGAACAAAAACTGAAGGCCACCAATGGCCAGCCGATCATGCTCGATTTTTATGCGGACTGGTGCGTGGCCTGTAAAGAGCTCGAGCAATTCACTTTTAATGATCTCAAAGTACAAAACTTACTTAAAAGCACCACGCTATTGCAGGTAGATGTCACCGCCAACTCTGCTGCCGACAAAGCGCTGTTAAAACGTTTTGCCTTGTATGGCCCACCGGGTATTGTATTTTTCAATGCTCATGGCCAAGAAATGCATAGTTTGAAAACTGTAGGCTTTCAAGATGCCGAGCGTTTTCAGGCCACACTAACCAAGCGTGATGTCTGTATTGCGCCAACACCATCAAACGGAGCTGCAAGCAAACAATGTTAAAAAAAATAGTGACTGGATTAGCCTATTTGCTAGTCATGCTCTGCCTCGGCTTCGCCATATTTCATTTTTTCTTGAATCCCACTCATTCAGACTCCACGTCCAGCGATTATGGGCAGTTATCGACCAAAGCCTTTTTTGCCGCCAAGCTGCCTGATGAGAACGGCATCAGCCAAGCCCTGAGCCAATATCAAGGCAAAATAATCGTGCTCAATTTCTGGGCAACCTGGTGTCCGCCATGTCGCGAAGAAATGCCGGAACTATCTGCGCTGCATGAAGCTTATCAGGACAAGAATGTTGTGGTATTGGGCGTAGCGATTGATGAAGTCGGCCTCGTAAAAGAATTTGCACAAGCCACGCCGGTCAGCTATCCCTTATTTGCTGCTGAAGACGAGGGCATGGCCTTAGGCAGTGATTTAGGTAATAATAAAAGCGTCCTGCCCTACACCCTGATTATTGGCAGCGATGGTAAAGTGGTCAAAACCTTCTTTGGGCGCATTAATAAATCACTTTTAGAGGCCACTTTATCGACTTTAATGCCTTAACTAGCTTGATTGGCTAAGTGAATGATATCAACTAGTTAAAGGCTGTATTAGGTCTAATTTCGTTTAATTTCACTAATGTAACTGGACAAAACCACTTAACTTCGGCAAAATTGCGCTCATGAGTTACTTTAATATTCCTAACAAAATCTGCAAAAAAGTGCTTGGGCATGACTGCTAAGTCTATTTTAGTATTGCACGGGCCTAATCTTAATCTACTGGGCTTACGTGAGCCAAAGCACTATGGCAACTTAACACTTAGCGCTATCAACCACAGCCTGACTGAACAAGCACAGTTAGCAAACGTGACATTAGAAACATATCAAAGCAACGCCGAAGCTGATCTTATCAGCAAAATTCACAGCTTTGCCACACAAAATCTAGACTTTATTATTATCAACCCGGCCGCATTTACGCATACGTCGATCGCCATACGCGATGCCCTTAGCGCGGTTAAAGTGCCTTTTATTGAAGTACACTTGTCCAATGTTCATGCCCGAGAATCCTTTCGCCACCATTCTTACTTCAGTGATATAGCTGTAGGTGTAATTAGTGGCTTGGGTGCGCATGGTTATAGACTTGCGCTGGATTATGCCATTGAGCACATTCAACGCAATTAGCCGCTTTATCAGCATTACTTACTATTTTTAGAAGATTTTTTAGAGGTTATTATGGATTTACGCAAACTTAAAAAGTTAATCGATCTCGTTGAGGCATCAGGCATCTCTGAACTTGAGCTCACTGAAGATGGTGAAAAAGTACGTATTAGCCGTAACTTTACATCCAATGCGCCGGCGCAACAGTACGCCAACTATGCGCCTATGCAATACGCAGCAGCGCCGCAAGCGCCTGCGGGCACTGTTGCTGAAGCGGCCGTGCCTGCTGTAGAAGAAGGCCATGCCGTTAAATCACCGATGGTCGGTACTTTCTATCGCTCACCGTCTCCGGATACTAAATCATTTGTTGAAGTCGGTGATACCGTCGAAATTGGTGACACGCTGTGCATTATTGAAGCGATGAAACTACTTAACGAAATCGAGTCAGACAAAGCTGGTGTCGTTAAAAAAATCTTAGTGGATAATGGCCAAGCGGTTGAGTACGGCGAACCACTCTTTATTATTGCTTAAGCACAGGATTTTAATTACATGGCTATGTTTGACAAAATCTTAATCGCAAACCGCGGTGAAATCGCCTTGCGCGTACAGCGCGCCTGTCGCGAACTCGGTATCAGAACGGTTGCAGTGCATTCCGAGGCTGACCGTGAAGCTAAATACGTAAAATTAGCGGATGAGTCTGTCTGTATTGGTCCAGCACCTTCAAGCCAAAGTTACTTAAATGTGCCAGCGGTGATTAGTGCGGCAGAAGTAACCGATGCACAGGCAATTCATCCTGGATACGGTTTTTTATCAGAAAATGCCGATTTTGCAGAACGCGTAGAACAAAGTGGCTTTGTGTTTATCGGACCGCGTGCGGATACGATACGCTTAATGGGCGATAAAGTGTCTGCCAAAGATGCCATGCGTAAAGCTGGCGTACCGTGTGTGCCGGGCTCAGAAGGCGCCCTGCCCGACGACCCCAGTGAAATTATTAAAATAGCCAAACAGGTCGGTTACCCGGTCATTATTAAAGCCGCTGGCGGCGGCGGCGGCAGAGGCATGCGTGTCGTGCATACTGAAGCGGCTTTACTGACTTCAGTCACCATGACCAAAGCTGAAGCGCAAGCTGCATTTGGCAACCCCGTGGTGTACATGGAAAAATACCTGGAAAAACCGCGTCATATTGAAATTCAGGTATTGGCTGATCAACACGGCAATGCCGTATTTTTAGGTGAACGTGATTGCTCGATGCAGCGCCGTCATCAGAAAATAATAGAAGAAGCGCCTGCGCCGTTACTGCCCGCGCGCTTGCGCGACAGAATCGGCGAACGCTGTGCTGAAGCCTGCCGTAAAATCAAGTATCGCGGTGCCGGCACGTTTGAGTTTCTGTATGAGAACAATGAGTTTTATTTCATTGAAATGAATACGCGCTTGCAAGTTGAGCACACGGTCACAGAAATGATTACCGGCATAGACTTAGTACAGCAGCAAATTTTTGTAGCAGCCGGTGAAAAACTTAAATTCCGCCAGAAAGATATAGTCCTCAAAGGCCATGCCATTGAATGTCGTATCAATGCCGAGGATGCGTTCAATTTTGTACCGTCTCCAGGCAAAATTAATACCTTCCATATGCCGGGTGGCCCGGGTGTGCGTATTGATACCCATGCTTATGCGGGCTATACCGTACCGCCGCATTACGACTCGATGATCGGCAAGCTGATTACGCATGGCGACACGCGCGATCAAGCCATTGCACGCATGCGTATTGCGTTGTCAGAAATGATGATTGACGGTATTAGCACCAATGTTGCCCTGCATGCAGAACTGATGGCAGATGCGGCATTTCACGCCGGCGGTACTAGCATTCATTACCTAGAACAAAAACTCGGTATCTATAATAAGTAAGTCCAGAATAAATAAGCAGGTTAAGCATGGCATGGGTGTCGTTAAAAATTGAAGCACAGGATCAGAACGCTGATTTAATAAGCGATACGCTAATGGCCATGGGCGCTTTGTCTGCCATTATTGAAGATGCCAACGCAGAAACCATCGATGAGCAACCTATTTTTGGTGAGCCTGGCGATCCGCCGCCAGGTATCTGGCAGCAAAATTTAGTCAGTTCTCTATTTGACGAAGGCGTTGATATCGGACAGATTATGGCCGACTTAGAACATCAATCCGGCTTGTCTGGGCTGCAATACACGACAGAAACTATTCAGGAACAAGACTGGGTACGCGCGACCCAATCGCAATTTGAGCCGATCAGAATCACTGATCAGCTATGGATAGTACCAACTTGGCATGTAACGCCCAATGCCGACGCGATCAATATCATTCTAGATCCTGGACTGGCTTTTGGTACCGGCAGTCATCCGACCACGCACCTGTGCTTATCCTGGTTGACGCAAACCGTGAGCACGGCAATGAGCGTGCTCGACTACGGCTGCGGCTCAGGTATTTTGGCAATCGCTGCCAAAAAATTAGGCGCAGGCCAGGTTGTCGGTGTCGATATCGATGATCAAGCCATACAATCTAGCCTCTATAATGCACAGCAGAATTCGGTGGATGCAGATTTCCATCATGCCCGTCACTATCAGTCCCATGAATTTGATATTGTCGTTGCCAATATTTTATCAAGTGCCTTAAGCGTACTGGCACCAGCGCTCGCAAAATCCTGCAAGTCTGGCGGACAAATAGCATTGTCTGGCATCCTCAAAGAACAGGAAGCCGATGTTTCCGCGATTTACGCGGAGTGGTTTACGATGGAGCCAGCGCAATATTTGGATTCATGGGTGCTACTCACCGGCACGAAAAAATGCGCGCCATAACGCATTGCCCTGTCTGCCAAACCCAATTTTTTGTTTCTGAACAACAGCTTGACCAGCACCAAGGCCAAGTGCGCTGCGGTCATTGTCTGCACGTTTTTGATGCCAAAGCGCACAGCGTTGATGCGCTAGAACCTGCTGCTAGCGACGCACCTGATCTAACTGCAGCGACTACTGTCGCCACGGCAATAGCGTTTGAAGCAATAGCCGCAGACAATCAAGACTCAACTATTGCTGCTGCTGAAGTTAGCGCCCACTTAGCAGCAGATGCAGCCGCAATAGCACTTCCGGATATTATAGAAACTACAGTTACTAACATCGCCATAGCTGATGCCGTGACTGAAGTCACTAGCGCTACCGAAGCGCTGACTAGTATTGATCAGCCTGCTTTCACCCCTGCGCCAATACTCGCTGTTCCAACCGTAGAGCATGCATTAGCGGCGGATGCCGACACTGAAAGTGTTAGCGCCGGCACGATTGAAGCTGATAGCAATGCTGTTGCTATGGTTACCGCTGCAATTAGTGTAGATGCAGTAGTTGCTGCTGTTCCGGCGCAGTATTTTGACTATTTAACAGAACCACCAACGGCAATGCCGAACAAACCATTACACGTTTGGCTATCGCGACTGTTGGTTTTTATTTTGCTGTTACTGGCAATCATACAAAGTCTGTACTTCTTGCGTAATCCAATCGCGATTTATTATCCAAACATCAAACCCTACCTGCAGCAGGCCTGCCATAAGCTTGGCTGCAGTATCGATTTGCCAAAGAAAATTGAGTTGATCACCATCGATGATTCTGACATGCAGGAAGATGCAGATCATGCTGGCTTAATAGACTTCACGAGCACTTTAATCAATCAAGCCGGCTTCCACCAAGCTTACCCGAATATGGAGCTTACGCTCACCGACCTTGATGACAAGCCGACTCTGCGTCGCCTATTTAAACCGCGTGAGTACCTGCCAGCCCTTATCAACATTGACGCAGGAATAGCACCGGCTGCGGCAGTCAGCATCAGGCTCAAAATCAGCGTAACGGGCATGCCGGTAGCTGGCTATCGTGTATTCGTGACTTACTAGCAGCAAACGCCTCACGCATCTTTTTCGATACAACGTCCAAGTGTTAGCTAGGCTCAATCTAAACAACTATTGCCTCGAAAAAAAATACTATCTACGGCCGCATAGATGCGACTAGACTGGAATTACGGATTGCCGATCATGAGCATACATTCAGATTTTATTTCTTTGATAGCGTTGGCAATACAATCCACGGCCTGCACTCGCGCATAACTCTTACGCCATGCCAGAGCCACCCGCCTTATAGGTACGGGCTCAGCAAAGGGGATCACCTTCACCAACGGATTCAAATAGCGCTCGCTGGCGGCACTGCATGGCAACACGGTAATGCCCAGATTAGAAGCCACCATGCTGCGTATCGTCTCTAATGAATTGCCTTGTAGCACTTGCCCTTTGCGCGATAGATCCGGGCAGGCTTGCAGCACCAAATGACTATAACAATGCCCGCTATTTAACAGCAGCACATTTTCATCACTGAGCTCATGTGCCGCTATCGATGTACGCTCGGCCCAAGGGTGGTTAATCGGTACCATCACCACATATTTTTCATCATACAAAGCCATGGTTTTAATACCGGGTACATTAAATGGTAGCGCCACGACGGCGGCATCAATGGCACCACTTTTAAGCTGTGCTTCTAATTGTACGGTCAGGTTTTCTTCAATATCCAGCGGCATATCGGCGGCAGTCTGGCGTAGTATCGGAATAATTTCCGGCAGCAGGTATGGGCCTACAGAATAGATTAAGCCAAGACGAAAAGCGCCATCCAATTGATTATTGCCCTGTTTAGCAATATCACGGATGCGGTTAACTTCTTCCAGCGCAAAGATGGCTTGCTCGATGATCTTTTCACCAGTCGGCGTCGGGCTAACATCACTGCGACTACGTTCAAAAATCAACACCCCCAAATCTTCTTCGAGTTTTTTAATGGCTAAACTTAATGCTGGCTGGCTCACAAAGCATTTTTCAGCAGCACGCCTAAAGTTACGCTCTGTTGCCACCGCCAAGGTAAATCTTAGTTCATTTAATGTCATGTTAAAGTCCGGACAATTACTGGAAAAGACGATAAGTTTAACATATCAATAAAAATATAATTCTGCATTATAAGTATCATGCATTTTTATTTAGCGCTTTTACCTAATGCCGTCATTGATAAAATTACAAGCAAGCCCTATATGTATAGTGTGTGGCGTGTAATATGCAACGACTTTTTATAGCCGCAAATTTAAATTTTCATAATGCATATGCTGTTATAAAGCTAGCTTGTTATATGCTTTGGCTGATGGCAATCATGCTTGCCGGCACCAAGTAAGTACTGGCTCTTACTACTGATAACGCAATGCGGCCCATGTTTAAACACCTAGGCTAGCACAGGGTTTTAATGTTGCAGCCCGCTTGTAAATATTAGTAAAATTCGAGTTAGTGACTAATCACTTAAAATAAATGACAGCAATCAAAGGAGCAATAGTGAAAATTTGGCAATGTTTAGTATGTGGACTGATCTATGAGGAAGCCAATGGCTGGCCGGATGACGGCATTGCGGCCGGCACACGCTGGGAAGATGTACCCGCCGACTGGGCTTGCCCGGAATGTGGTGCCAGCAAGGCTGAGTTTGAGATGGTCGAGTTTTAGCATTAGCCAAATTCCGGCCTGCTGCAGCATCAGCAGGCAAGTTGCAGTTCATAAACTTACATTGTTCAGATTAGTAGTATGATCAACTTAGGGTATAGCCAATGGGCCAGGCTTGTAGCTTAAGCCGGCTGCGGTAAGGATATTACCTTGATGGTGCAATTTGATTCAAATGAATACTTAGACAAACCCTAAGGAAAGGCAATCAACATGACCCAGACTCCGCCCGGCATTGATGACCAAGACGACGACAAAGTAAGCCAGGATTACAGCGCCGCCTTAAAAAAAACGTTACAGCAATCGAAAAAACCCGACTCCAGCTTGCATCAGTTACTCGATGACGCCGGCGATGAGCTTTATCAGTATAAGCAATCGATCAAACGTGATTTAGTTGACGCGGCACAACATTTAGCTGAAAGCGGAAAAGAACTTAAAGACTGGCTGGGCTTTGATCTACTACTGATCAAAAACGAGCTATGGCAGCAATTTACAGAAGCAGCCGACCAGACTAGCCTAGAACTAATAAAACTCAAGCATATCGCCGCCAATGCCGAATATCACACCGGCGAGATTATAGGCCTCGGTACTTTAAGCTGCGACCAATGCCAAGCACAGCTACATTTCCACAAACCTGGGCGTATTCCGCCCTGCGCAAAATGTCATGGCACACATTTTCACCGCTTTAACCAAAGTCTAGCCTAAAGCAAAATGTTGCTGAGTAATTATTGAATATGGCCTAATGCGTTAAAACAGAATGCATTAAGACAGAGTGCATTAAGACAGAGTGCATTAAAGCCGAGTTTATTACAGCCAAGTCAATTATCTCTTAGGAGTCATATTGCCATGAAATTTAAGGACTACTACGAAACGCTAGGCGTAGCGCGCAACGCCACTAGCGACGACATTAAAAAGGCTTATCGTAAACTCGCCCATACATTTCATCCGGATATTACTAAGGATCCCGCCGGTGAAGAAAAATTCAAAGCCATCGGCGAAGCCTATGCCACCTTAAAAGACAAAGAAAAGCGTGCCGCATATGACGAACTCGGGCGGCATCCCGCTGGCCAAGAATTCCGGCCGCCGCCGAACTGGGCTAGCCAGCACGGCAAGCAGGCGTTTTCATTTGACGATTTAGACCTGTCTGATTTGTTTAAAAGTTTTACTGCCGGCAAGCGCCAGTCACAACAAGGTCGCAATAAGCCTATTCTAGGGCAAGATTATGAGTTGGCCACGCAAATCTCACTCGAAGATGCTTATCATGGGGCGACTGTAGACCTCAATTTCACCGTACCAGAATCTGACCAGCACGGCCAACTGCAACGTGTAGCGCATGCACTTAAAACGCGCTTACCCAAAGGTATTAGCGACGGTCAAAAAATGCTATTGCGCGGTAAAGGCGGCAAAGGCACGCATGGCGGCGCTGACGGCAACCTGTATCTGAATATTAGCTTTAAGCCACACCGGCTATTTCGGGTTAAGGATTACGATATGTATATCGACCTGCCGATCACGCCTTGGGAAGCCGCGCTCGGCGCTAAGGTCGAAGTGCCGACCTTAGCTGGTGCAGTTAGTCTAAAAATCGCCGCCGGTACCAGCAGTGGGCAGAAGCTGCGCATCAACAAGCGCGGTATGCCCAAGCACAATAATGAATATGGCGATCTGTTTGCCGTGGTGCAAATTGTACTGCCGAGCAAGCTCAGTACAGGTGAGCATGAACTGCTTAAAACGCTCGCTGCTAGCTCAAGCTTTAATCCACGTGCTCATTTCCAATAGGAGCTAGGCGATGACGACTGAATCTGCTGAAATAATATGGCTAGATCAACACCATGAACTTTCACTGCACGAACTTAACACATTATCCGGACTGGCGCTGCCGCAACTGAAACAACTGGTAGAAAATGGCGCACTACAACCCAGCAATGCGCTCAGCGCTGCAATTAACTTGGAAGACTGCCAATTCAATAGTCATTACCTGCTGCTGCTACGTACCTTGTCACGTCTGCAGCAAGATTTTGAACTAGAGTCTAACGCACTTGGCTTAACCTTGGTTTTTCTGGAGCGTATTCGCCGTCTTGAGCAGCAATTAAGTGCGATACGCCACGGCGTATGAGCTCGCAGTATAGACACTAAAAGACCTTCTAAAAACCGGTTTAACCGTGCGGATCAGCTATCCCCCCGAAGCGCTACAACAGCACAGTGCAGAACAGTCGCTATGTCATCTTAGCTTCGTCATACTGCGCTTGCATGTCTAGGTATTTGTAAATCTCAAACCAGATGACGCTGACCAAACCGACGCCAAAGCATAAGAGAAACTGCGGCAATGTGATCGCCGCGAAATGAAATATTTCACGCAGCAAGGGTAGTGTCAGCGCCAGCAATAGAAAAGTGGACGCCGCGCCAATAACCCACCACAACGACGGATTATGCTGTTTTAAGCTGTCAATAACACTATGCCGCCAGGATCGGTTCACCAGGATCAAACCGATGTTAGCAATCACCAACGTAGTAAAACTCATTGCGCGTGCGGCTTCAGTGGTAAATCCTTGCTGCATGGAATACACCAAGACTAGTAGCGCCGCTAGCAGCACTGCACTGCCTTGTAGCACACTGATCAGCAGGATACGTTTGCCAAACAAGGCTTCTGTTGCTGGCCGCGGCGGTCGCTGCATAATATTAGCCTCTGCTGGCTCCGCTTCAAAAGCGATAGAGCAAGCCGGGTTGATAATCATTTCTAGAAAGACAATATGCACCGGTGCAAATAAGGCTGGCCAACCAAGTAACAACGGTATCAGCGACAGGCCTATGATCGGAATATGTACCGCAAAAATGTAAGCCATGCCTTTGCGCAAATTATCAAATATACCCCGGCCTAAGCGCACCGCATGCACAATAGACGCGAAATCATCATTAAGCAGCACCAGTGCTGCCGCCTCGCGCGCAACATCAGTGCCATGCTCACCCATGGCGATGCCTATATGCGCCGCTTTCAAGGCCGGAGCATCATTCACGCCATCGCCGGTCATGGCCACCACCTCGCCGTTGGCTTTGAGTGCGCTCACCAGCCGCAGCTTTTGTTCCGGCAGCATGCGTGCAAAAATATTGCTGTAGCCTATGCGCTTTGCTAAGCTGATTTCATCCATCTGCTGTAGCATGGCACCGCTGATAATGCCGCCACTGCCGACATCAAGACCAATCTGCGCCGCAATCGCGGCCGCTGTTGCCGGATAATCGCCAGTAATCATGACCACACGAATACCGGCGGCATTACATGCTTGCAGTGCTGTGGCAACGGTAGGTCGAACCGGGTCTGCCAAACCGACTAAGCCGAGAAACTCAAATGCGAAGTCATGCTGGATATCTGGCCAAACACTGCCGGCGTAGCTTGCTTTGGCAACGCCGAGCACACGCAACCCTTGCGCCGCAAGTTGATCTACTTGCCGGGCAATTGCCGCCAGCTGCTGTGGAGGCAAATGGCATAAATCAGCGATGGCTTCCGGCGCACCTTTGGCTGCCACCCTGTATTGATCGCTATTGATGGCTTTCCACACATGCGACAACGCAAGTAGCTGTGGTGACAGCGGATATTCATGCGCCAGCTGCCAGTCACCATGTAGATGCTCGGTGTCGTTCAGATAGTCTTTTCCGAGCGCGACTATCGCTTTTTCCATCGGGTCAAACGGCGCCAAGTCGCTGGCGAGTATGGCGAATTCAGCCAGTTCATGAAAATTTTCTGGCAGCGGCACGTCTGCTGTCGTTGTAAAAAATACGTCATTATTCACGACTAATTGCTGCACCTGCATGCGATTAAAGGTCAGTGTTCCGGTTTTATCCACGCACAATACTGTCGCCGAGCCTAACGCTTCTACCGTATTGGCGCGTCGCGTCAGCACCTGATGTTTAGACATGCGCCATGCGCCCATCGCCATAAACACCGTCAGCACCAGTGGATATTCTTCAGGCAAAATTGACATCGCTAAAGTGATGCCTGACAGCAAACCGTGCAGCCAATGACCACGACTCAAACCATAAATCAGCAGCAGCAACAGGCAGAGTAATACACCGACAATTGCGAGCTTAATTACAAGCTGCCGAATCTCCTGCTGCAAGGGTGTAGTTTCTGTATTCAGGCGCTGCAAAGTCTTACCAATTTTGCCTATCATGCTATGTGCACCGGTTGCGAGCACTTGCGCTGAGCCGCGGCCCTGTATCACCAGCGAACCACTGTAGACAAAGGGTAAACCATCACCGCCTGGAGGCGCGACTGTTGTCGTTAGCGTATTCAGTTCTATAGCGCTATCTTGCAGTGCAAGCTTATGTACAGCGACAGACTCTCCGGTAAGCAGCGATTCATCAGCGGCAAAGTTGCTGCAGTAAACTAATAGCGCATCTGCCGGCACACGATCGCCTTCTGCCAGTAACAGCAAGTCACCGCGCACGACTTCACGCCCGGCAATGCGCTGCTCAACACCGTCGCGCATCACCAAAGCGCGCGGGCTGCTGAGGTCGCGTAAAGCTTCGAGCACGCGCTCCGTTTTGTTTTCCTGGTAGATACTTATCGTCAGTACCATGCATACAAAACCAAGTAACATCATGGCATCGCTAACATCGCCTAAGACTAAATAGATAACAGCGGCGGCGGCGAGCAATAGAAACATCGGCTCACGGATGACACCAAGGACGATCGCAAAAAAATTACGCTGGCTAGAAACGGGCAGCTCATTCATGCCTTCGGCTTTGAGTCTGGCCCTCGCTACAACGCTGGATAGACCGCCATCATGCGTCGTACCTAGCCGACTTGGTGTGCGCATGGTCTGGCGGAATTTAGCGGGCATTTTTATCAACGGCTCAGACCATTTAATCAGTCGAAACTTATTTGAATGTTGTGTTGCTCACACCAATCGAGTAAAGCGCTATCGCAAGCGCTGGCTTCAAACACAAACCACTGCTCAAGCAAGCCTTGTGCCTGCAACAACTCTCTAAAGCGCCGATAAGCACCGCGCTTGCGAAAGAAACTCGACACCAAATTGTAATCAGCGGGCAGCACTTGATCAATAAACTGCAGCGCCATCTTCTGCCCGAGCTGCAGCGCATTTTTATGCGGCACGGCAATATAGCGCGCTGATGTTGCGACATCTGCTGGTACGGCCTCTTCGAGTTCCAGGCTGCTTGATAGCCAGTAGATATTGGCCGTATCCTGACATATATAGGCTGAATGTGTAGCTGGCGAACCTGAACTGACGAACTCGAAAGCATTGCGTAAATCTTGATAGCTAACGCTGTGCATAGTGTTCCTAAAACATGTGTTTATGCTTGGCCGCATGCGCACAGTCTTGCCAGCCGAGTTCTGGCTGCAGGTTTGACTCAACTGAATTCGAGCAGATTGTGTTTATTACCGGCTGTATGTAAGTATCCACTTCGTCTGCACTGTAGTTATAACAGCGTTAGCGCTTTGCATGCAAGCTAGGAAAAGTATTATTTTCTAAATCAGATTCAGCTGTGATTTGTCGGCCTGATGTTATCTGCGGTTAGATCAACAATACTGGTCTGATGGCTACTGAAGCTATGAATGATCATCTTCGGTGCTGATGGTACTGGCTTGCCTGCCAATACATCGTGCATCATCGCCAGTGCCATCGCCGCTATCGTAAAACTGCCGACGGCCACTTGCGAGGCTGGGCATGCCTTGCCTTCTTTCATCATGTTCAGCACTTGATAGACATGCTCGACGACCTCACTATCAAGATAGGGCACGATGCGCTGTATAAATGAGGCATAAACATCGACATAACTAGGTGTTGTTATTTCAGTAGTGGTTGCGCCTTCGATATCCGGCATCAGAATATCGCCCAATGTGAGTGCGCTATCTGCCGGGAAATACCAGACTAAAGCGCCAAAGCCGACATTGAGCGCCGTCAATATAGCAACATGATGCTGCTTGGCACTTTGGTGCAGATGCAGTATGGCCGGCAAATCTAGAAAATCTACCGTGTCTAGTACCATATCGACTGTACTGACAATTTGATCTATGTTCTGCGCGGTCAGATTCTCTTCTATTGCCTGAATTTGTGCTTGCGGATTGATCCTTAATATTTTGTCTTTCAGCGCTTCAACTTTGGACTTGCCCACATCCGCAAAATCATAGAACTGCCGGTTAAGGTTGTGCGCATCAACCTCGTCGCCATCAACGAGCACAAATTTTTCAAAGCCCATGCGCGTAGCACAAACTGCCAGACTGCTGCCGATACCGCAGCCGGCAATCAACAGCGTGGTATTTCTGATTTTTATCTGGGTTTCATCCCTGATATAGCCTTTATTGCGCAGCACAGCGGTAGCATAGTCAAATGTCATGATTAAAACTCCAAGCTAGGTTATTTTAGCTGCGGCGGTCCTACCGCACCGAAATTCACTCGATTAATTAGATAAACTTTCACGTGATTTGACTTGCGCTGTGAATACTCAAGCCCCTAATCGCTGCTAAATTGAGCGTCAATATTTATGTCGAATTAACGATGAAGTCAGCTGTTTAGATAATAATTTATATTTGCAGCAACGACTATAGGCAAATTCTAGACCGCTAGCGCCAACTATTCATGACTTCATGCTCAACTGTGGCCGGTTAAAGCTAAAGTTGTCTGGCTAAGCACACTGCATATTGCAACGGTGCCATCCTTTATAAGCTAAATTTCCCGTAGACCGCGATTGCCTGATCTATTGGAAAATCTTGTTAAACAATTTAACACTTCGATCTCGACTGTAGCTGGTCTGCCGCCATAAATATTAGCCTTAAGCCAGGTCACTTCACTTTTAATAGCATCATCACCTGTTAAAGTATTATACCAACATTTTTTATCACCATTCCATCGATAGCCCTTAGCTTTAAGTGTGTCTTTGCTTTCAAATGGTGAGGCTAGTGCTGAAATGGTATAGCTTTTCTGATGCAATGCCCGCAGCAAGGTTTTTAAAATTAGCTCTTTTGATTTCGGCAGCTGTTTTTGCATTATTTCAAGTAAAGCAAAACAATCAATTTCGGCACGATGGGCGTCATAAAAAAAGCCGTATTGATAGGCAATGTAATCAAGCTTGGCCGAGCCTATGCCTTCCGCGCTCCAGTTAATCTGTGCAAAGCTGCATGCCCACGGCAAAGACTCAAATACAGGCAATCTTTTTTCCAGAAAAACGCGGTCAAATTTAGCATTGTGCGCGATGACTATGCTGACGCCGTCGAGAAACTTTGCTACCGCCACGTCATCAATTTTCTTGCCTGCAACCATGTCATCGCTAATACCATGCACCGCGGTTGATTCTGCGGATATAGGGTAACCCGGGTCTTCGAGCTCATCAAACACCGCAAGCACACGGTAAGCCTGTCCTGTTTGCGGATCAAACTCGAACAACACCATGCCTAACTCGATAATCGCATCTTGATCAGGATTGATACCCGTTGTTTCAGTATCGACAACGACGCCTGTTAACAATGCCCGTCCATCATTCTCGGCAAAAAATTGTCGTGCAGAGATGCGCCGTATGACTTTGTAATCTGGATGGTTGTCCAAAAGAATTGCAGAATTGATAGCGCTTAGAGCAGCCGTCATATATCCATCTGATTTTTCATAAAATTTTGCCGCTTAAGTGCGCATGGTGGTGTTAATAATAAGGCGTGGAATTGATTTTATTGATAAGTTTGAAAATAAAAAAATCGATGTGCCGCGTTTTTCAGCTTAATCTGGCGCTTGCAGTCCATGAATGCATGAGATTTTTCTGAAAGCTCTTGATTATTCCCGGCTGTGCGCTGGTTGCAATCATAGTAATTACAGAATGCCACTGGCAACCCTGGCCGCTGACTAACTAATAATGCGTCTGCGATGCTCGGCAAAGTATCAATCTGCAAAACCGTGTTGTTATGCACTAATCCTTGGCGCACGTTATTTGATGCAAGGCATTAATTGCAACAAACTAAAGGTCTACCTGGTTTAAATCTAAGCTCTGCTAATGTCTGTGCCATGACGGTAAACTATAAAAAATGTTTTATATAGTTTAGAACTCAGTCCACGAGACAGTAAAATTAGCGATTTTAAAAGCGCCCACCCAACATCGCCTTTAAATTAAAGTAGAAGACACTAAATGTATTTTTGTACTAGTTTGATCCTTGATTGCAGACGCGTAGCTGTTTTCACTTAATTTAAACGCACTTACAACTTCAATCAAGCTTCCGGCTTGTTCCGCTAATGATTCGGCGGCGGCGGCGGCTTGTTCAACCAATGCGGCATTTTGCTGTGTGGTTTCATCCATACTTGTCACGGCGGCATTAACCTGGTCAATACCAGCGCTTTGTTCGCTTGAGGCTGCCGTGATTTCACCCATAATGTCAGTCACCCGTTTTACCGAAGCGACGATGTCTTGCATGGTTTTACCAGCTTGTTCAACTTGTGCGGTGCCTTCTGCTGTTTTGCTGACAGAATCTGCAATAAGTTCTTTAATTTCTTTGGCTGCGGTGGCTGAACGCTGGGCGAGGTTGCGTACCTCTCCTGCCACTACAGCGAAGCCTCGACCCTGCTCACCTGCTCGCGCCGCTTCAACGGCAGCGTTTAAGGCAAGTATATTGGTTTGGAAGGCAATGCCGTCAATGACCGAAATAATGTCTTCAATTTTTTTAGCGCTGTTGTTGATCGCGCTCATGGTGTTAACGACTTGACCGACAACTTCACCACCTTTAATTGCTACGCCTGAGGCTGCAACGGCAAGCTGATTGGCTTGTTTAGCGCTTTCGGCATTTTGTTTTACTGTTGCAGCGAGCTCATCCATGCTTGAAGCCGTTTTTTCTAGGCTTGATACCTGCTGTTCTGTGCGTTTTGACAGATCAATATTACCGCTTGATATTTCATTGGCTGCAGTATTTATTGCCTCAGCCGCTTCTTTAATTGCAAGAATTGGCCGCACGATTGTTTCGAGCGTGGCATTAAATCCTTCAATAATTTTACGGAAATCTCCGTAATGTGTAGATGCGTCTGCCCTGGTGGTGACGCGTCCGTCGGCTGCGGCATCTGATAATATCTGCACATCCCGACTTAGTGCAATCAGATTGCTGCGCACTTGCTCAATGGCATTGTTAATAAAGACTTTCTTCCCTGGCAATTGTGCCAGTTGCAATTCAAAATCACCACGACCAAAGCCTTGAACCACTTCAATGGCTTTTTTATTCATATCAACATGGCCGGCAACCATTTCATTTACACCCTGTGCCATGGCTTTATAAGTGCCACTGAATTTTGCTTCATCCATTTTCTTGTCTATGTCGCCAGCATCATGGGCATAAGACATTGCATTCATATCGGCTACAAAGGTTTTAATATTGCTACGCGTACTCTCAATTGCATGATTAATAAATGCCTTTTTCCCTGGTAACGGCGCTAACACAACATCAAAGTTACCGGCACCAAAACCTTCTACAACGGCAATGGCTTTTCTATTCATATCGACATGGCCGTTGATCATGCTATTTAATTCATGTGCCATTTGGCGATAGGTACCGACGAATTTTTCTTCATGCATTCTTGCGTCAATATCGCCAGCATCATGTGCTGTCGACATATTATTCATTTCGAGCACGAAATTTTTAATGTTGCCACGCACTTTCTCTAGGGTTTCATTGATAAATGCTTTTTTTCCTGAAAACTGCTCCAATGGAACTTCAAAGTTACCTTCGCCAAAAGCTTTGGCAACAGCCATGGCTTTATTATTTGAATCAATGTGGCCCGCTACCATTTGGTTGACTTCATGCGCAACTTCTTTAAATGATCCGCTATAAGCAGCGGTATCAACCACAACATCTATATTACCTTTGTCATGCTCTACGCTCATATTTCGCATATTTAAAATCAATGAAGAGATGGTTTCAACCATGGCTTTTAACGCTGCATTAACGCTGCTTGTATCACCTGCTCGCGTTTGAATATTCACCTCTAAATCACCACTAGCTACGCGTCTGGCGATTTCGACTACCACTTGTGGTTCGCCGCCTATCATATTGGCTTCATTACGCAGATTGATTGCCATTAGAATGAGCAGTGCTGCCTCGAAAACAACAGCAAGGGCATGAATAATTAATACTTCAAGATTTGGACCAAGTGCAAATATATAGAAACCAGTGTTTCCAGCTTGCAAAAAATTGAACGCTACGTGATGCACGGCAATGACTATTGCCGCGGTTAGAATTGGCTTCCAATCCCGATAATAAAGCAGAAATGCCAGTAAAATAAAAATTGAAAAGTGTGCTTCTATTGTGCCACGCGTTTGTTGAATGGCTAATGCAGCAAACACCATCAAAGCCACGGCCACAGAAAGGCGGGACTGCACGCTGCCCGGCATTATGCGAATAATCAGCCAAGGAAAAGCTAACGCCGGTAAGCCTACCGCTAGCGCTTCAAACCATGTTCCGTTTACAAACGCAATGCCTATGCTCACTAACAGCAACAGCAATAGGGTCCATTGCATTAAGCTGTCTGCTTTTTCCGCTTGCGGGTCGGTTAGTGTGTGTGTTGTCATTTTGTTCAAACCATTTAAGCTTAAAAATTAATAAATTATCTTGCGACTTTGCATACCGTTATATTTGAATTCGTTTGTTCTTTAAGGTGCCACAACATCATTGCGCTATAGGCTAACCAAACACCTAATACGATCCAGGAAAATTTCGATGAATTAAAACTTTTCAGTATATTTACGGTGGTTGCGTTCTCTGGCTTTATGTTCATAAGAATGAGCTTGTATTCTAAAATATCAAAAAACGTTACCAACCATTAAAAAACATTACCAACCCTTAATAAGGCTGCCTGCCGGCTAACATTCAGCGTTTAATTTACATAACGGTTGTTTTTACTATTTGTTTAATAAAATTTTTATTTTTTAATAATTGGGTATCATATTTAACAAATGATATATTTTGGTTTTTTTATACGTCACCTGCAAAAAATTAATAAAACTCCGCTGATAAAGACATAAGCGCAGTTATTAATCGGGTGATGTCCCTATAATTTCATTTTAACTAGCTACATTTATATATCGAGGTTGCTCGCACCGAGGGCATTACTTTCTATAAATGCACGTCTCGGTTCTACGTTATCGCCCATCAATGTCGTAAATATCTCATCTGCTGCAATCGCATCATCGATTTGTACTTTAAGTAAACGTCGCACGGTTGGGTCCATCGTTGTTTCCCATAGTTGCGATGGGTTCATTTCCCCCAAACCTTTATAGCGTTGAATGTTTAGGTTGTGTCTAGCCTCGTTCAATAACCAATCCAGCGCTTGTTTGAAGGTGGTGACAGACTGTTCTTTGTCACCGCGTTTGATTAGTGCACCGTCACCGAGTAAACCGTGCAACATCGATGACATTCTACTAATTTGACGATAGTCGCCAGAACCCAGGAATTCGGCATTGATGACACAGCACTGCAAGTTACCGTGCACATATTTATTGACTTCCAAACGGTAAGTGCCAGCTTCCTGATCAAAACCAACGATAACTTCCGAACCGATAGCACCTAGTATTGGGCGTAATTTATCGGCAGCCGCTTCGGTGCTGTCTTTAGTGGCTAAACTGAGCGCACCTAAATCCTGTACCGCACGCAACACACTTTCATCATAGAGTGCAGAAATACGACGTATAACGGCTTCTGTCACTACCATCTGCTTGGCGATTTCAGCTAAAGGTCCATCAGTTATAACCGCGCCATTGGCTCTAGTGACCAGCTCTGCACCTCTTAGTGCTGATTGCAGCAGGTATTGATCGAGTTCTTGCTGGTCTTTTAAATAACGCTCGTCTTTACCTTGCTTAACTTTATACAACGGCGGTTGCGCAATATAGATATGACCGCGTTCGACTAACTCGGTCATTTGGCGATAGAAGAATGTGAGCAGCAGGGTACGAATGTGCGCACCATCAACGTCGGCATCGGTCATGATGATGATACGGTGATATCGTAGTTTTTCAACATTAAAATCAGCCTTGCCGATACTCGTGCCCAGCGCAGTAATCAGCGTAGCAATTTCTTGTGAACCGATTAATTTATCAAAACGCGCTTTTTCTACGTTTAAAATTTTACCTTTAAGCGGCAAAATTGCTTGAAACTTACGATCACGGCCTTGCTTGGCAGAACCACCCGCAGAGTCACCTTCGACCAGATAGATTTCACATTTTGCTGGATCGCGTTCCTGGCAATCGGCGAGCTTACCCGGTAAACCCATGGTATCCATGACGCCTTTACGCCGTGTGATATCACGCGCTTTACGTGCAGCTTCACGTGCGCGTGCGGCTTCAACAATTTTACCGATAATGATTTTGGCATCAATTGGGTTTTCAAGTAAGTATTCAGCCAATTTCGCTGAAACCACTTCTGAAACCACTGGTTGCACTTCGCTAGACACCAGTTTATCTTTAGTCTGTGAGGAGAATTTTGGCTCTGGCACCTTTACCGATAACACGCAGGTGATACCTTCACGCATATCTTCACCGGTAGTTTCTACTTTGGCTTTTTTTGCGTAATCGTTCTGCTCAATATAATTATTGAGTGTACGGGTCATTGCCGTGCGCAGTCCGGTTAAATGTGAGCCACCGTCTCGTTGCGGAATATTATTAGTAAAGCATTGCACGGTTTCACTGTAAGAGTCATTCCATTGCATCGCCACTTCTACCGTCATGCCATCTTTTTCACCGACTGCATAAAATGGTTTGGGATGTAGCACGGTTTTGCTGCGATTCATGTATTCAACAAAGCCTTTTACCCCGCCGGAATAAGCAAAGTTTTCACTTTTTCCGCTGCGTTGGTCTATGAGCTCAATTTTTACGCCGTTATTTAAAAATGATAACTCGCGGATACGTTTGGCAAGAATTTCAAAGTGGTATTCAATCAACAGGAAGGTTTCGGCTGACGCTAGAAAATGTACCTCGGTACCGCGACGCTCGGTAGTACCGGTTAATGCTAATGGTGCAACCGCAACACCGCGCTGAAACTCCATTTGATGCACTTCGCCATTACGGCATATTTTTAAACGTAACCAGTCAGATAAGGCATTGACTACCGATACCCCTACCCCATGCAAACCGCCTGATACTTTGTATGAGTTTTGGTCAAATTTACCGCCGGCATGTAGCTCGGTCATGACAATTTCTGCAGCAGATCTTTTTACCGCTTTAATATCATCGTATTTAATATCTGTCGGAATACCACGGCCATTATCGGTAACGCTGACGCTATTATCGATATGGATCGTCACTTTAATTTCATTACAATGACCAGCCAACGCCTCATCAATTGCATTGTCCAGAACCTCAAACACCATATGATGCAAGCCTGAACCATCCGAGGTATCACCAATATACATACCCGGGCGTTTACGCACAGCATCTAAGCCTTCTAGTATCTTAATACTGGACGAGTCGTATTCTGGTGATGTTGGTTTATTTTCAGCCATGCCATTAGTCATTGTGTTGTTTATCTTTGTATGGATGTTAATTAAAGTGAATGCTTTTTTACGCGTCTATTATTAACAGGTTTCACGTGAAACATAGAGCGCCTAATTAAATAGTCGTTATATGCGCATCGGCATAACGACGTATTTATAGTCTTTGTTGTTGGGTACTGTGACTAAACAGCTGCTATTTGCGTCAGCAAAGGAAAATGTTACCTGGTCACTACTGGTGTTATTTAAAACATCAATTAAATAGGTCACATTAAAACCTATATCTAAACTATCGCCGTTGTAATCAATTTCTAATTCTTCTTCTGCTTCTTCTTGATCGCTATTGGTGCTAATCAGTTTTAGATTATTGGTACTTAACACCATGCGTATACCACGGTATTTCTCATTTGATAAAATTGACGCACGCTGCATGGCGAGCAGTACGCTCAGTCTTTCTGTACTAAAAGTATTTTGATGACCGGTCGGGATTACGCGGTTGTAATCGGGGAATTTACCATCGATAACTTTTGATATTAATTTTATATTTGAAAAACTAAAGTTTACCTGGTTGCTCGACATTTCTACCTGCACCTCAGCTTCACTATCATCTAATAACTTAATCAATTCAATCACCGTTTTACGCGGCAATATTATTTCTTGTTTTTCATAGTTTTGATTTAATTCGGTTGAAGTAAAACTTAAACGATGACCATCAGTGCCAACTATATTTAAACGATTAGCAGCAACTTCGAACAGCAGGCCATTTAAATAATAACGAATATCCTGCTGTGCCATGGCAAATTCGACTTGTTTCAACAAATCTTTTAACTGGCGCTGTGCAATTGTCACCAAGGTAGTCACACCTTGTGTTTTTGTCATCACCGGATAATCAGCTGCCGGTAATGTCTGCAGGTTAAAGCGGCTTTTACCTGCTTTTAAAGTAATTCGGCTGTCATTCGTCACCATATTCATTTCTGAGCTATCTGGTAAAGAACGGCAGATATCCAGTAACTTTTTAGCCGCTATCGTTGTTGAAAAGTTACCGACAGCCGTGCTATCGATTGCCAACGAAATCTGCATTTCTAAATCGGTAGCAGTGAGATATATTTTATCTTGTTTAGCCTCCAACAATAAATTTGAAAGTATTGGCAAGGTATGTCTTTTTTCAACAATGCTCGCAACTGAAATAAGCGGTTTTAATAAGGTATCGCGGGATATTTGTATATTCATCTTTATAACCTAAATAGTATATATAACAGTAATAACAATAATAATGCTGCTTTTTTTTGTGGATAACCGATTATTTTACTTTTAAATCAGTCGCTTAAAACCTATATTTCAATCTTGGTAATTAGATAATCTACTGTGGATAGATTGTTGAGTAAATTTGTCAATTTCCTTATTCACCGACTTATACTAATTTTATCCACAGTTAATCCTTAACTTTACACTACCTATTTTATCGTGATTAGTCACGAATGACTTGCACTAAAAAGCTAATATCTCTGGTGAACGTAGGGTCATTCTGTCGTAATAAATCCACTTCATCGCAGGCGTGCATGACTGTGGTGTGATGCCTGCCGCCAAACGCTTCGCCGATCTCAGGGAAACTATGGTTAGTGAGTTCACGCGATAAAGCCATGGCTATCTGCCGTGGCCGCGCAAAATTACGCGTACGTTTCTTACTATACATTTCAGCTACTTTAATTTTGTAATAGTCAGCGACCGTTTTCTGTATATTTTCCATGGTGATCTGTCGGCCACGCACGGCGATTAAATCGCGCAGCGCATCTTTTGCTAAATGCACGTCAATGGCATGGCCGGTGAATTTCGCCATGGCGATAATGCGATTAAGCGCACCTTCAAGCTCACGTACACTTGATCTAATCTGTTTAGCGATAAAAAAGGCGACGTCTTCCGGAAGATCTAAATTTACGGCTTCTGCTTTTTTTAGCAAAATGGCAACGCGCATTTCCAGTTCAGGCGGCTCGACGGCAACGGTTAAGCCCCAGCTAAAGCGGGTTCTGAGGCGCTCATCGACATCGATAATTTCTTTTGGATAGGTGTCGCAGGTAATGATGATTTGCTTCTTGGCTTCGATCAATGCATTAAATGCATAAAAGAACTCTTCTTGCGTGCGGGTTTTTTTCGCAAAAAACTGGATATCATCAATTAATAACAAATCTAATGAATGATACTGACGTTTAAATTCATCAAACGCCTTATGCTCATAGGCTTTAACTACATCAGATACATAACGCTCGGCATGCAAATAGCGAATCTTGGCCTCGGGGTTATGTTGCTTTAACTCATTACCAATAGCTTGTAATAAATGCGTTTTTCCTAGTCCTACACCACCGTAGATAAATAGCGGGTTATAGGCGGTGCCCGGGTTTTGTGCAACTTGTATCGCTGCAGCACGTGCTAATTGATTAGCGCGGCCGGTAACATAGTTATTAAAATTAAATGAGGGGTTAAGGCCTGAATGTTCAATTGTTTTATTTTTTTGCAGTTTCGGTACGGCGGCAGCAAGCTGACTTTTTACCTGCGCGAGTTTAGTTTCAATTAGGTCTTGTTTGGGTTGTTTGTTTTCTTTGCTTGCTGGCGCGCTAGCAGCAACTTTTGTTTCTGCATCCGCGATGACCATTTCTAGTTGAATATTTGCTAAACCCAATTCACTGGCATATTGTTCAATTTTTTTGAGAAAACGTTCTTTAACCCACTGCATCACAAAGCGATTAGGCGCAACCAAGCGCACCACATTTGCTTCTACTTCGGCGCTAAGTGGTTTTATCCAGGTGTTGAATTGCTGTGTGGAGAGCTCTTTCTCAAAACGGCTGAGACAAGTAGGCCAGAAATTTTCCATCTAGGTTGATTTACCTTACTTATAGCACTGCAGCAACGCTATAATTAGTTTAATTATTAGTTTTATTTAAGTTGTTGTTAACGTTTTTTTATAAATTAATTACTTAGTTAACAATGCACAACCAGCTATAAATTTACTTGGTAAATTCGCTTACATTTTAACTGTTTTACACAAACTTATCCACAGGCAATTATTTAGGACTTATCGCTAAATAAACGTTGACAGAGCTAGGGGTAATCGGGTCTAATCACGCCCTTTATAGCATTTTGATTGCTGGAGCATTACATGAAACGTACCTATCAACCTTCTAATACACGTCGTAATCGCACACATGGCTTTTTAGTGCGCATGAAAACAAAAGGTGGCCGCGCAGTTATTGCTGCTCGCCGCGCCAAAGGCCGTAGCCGCTTAGGTTTGTAGTTTATAAAGTCCTTAGGGACGCTATAGACTTACAATAGTTAATTTATCTAATGTTGTTTTAATTGCAGTATTATTGATAAAAGTGACTACAGCTAGGACTACAAAACAAAGCTTTACAAAACAAGCCAAGTTAATTAAAACGGATGAATTTTCATCCGTTTTTAATTTCCGCAAGCGTTTATCCGCTAAGTATTTAGTGGTGCACTATCAACCCAATAGCTTGCAACACGCTCGTTTAGGTTTGGTGGTCGGTAAAAAGACTGCTAAATTATCTGTCAGTAGAAATTATATGCGTCGGGTATTGCGAGAATTTTTCAGATTGCAGCAAGATGAAATCCGCCCCGTCGATTTAGTGGTGCGCGTACAGAAAAAATTTGATAGAAGTGACTTTATCCAGATTAAACATGAGTTTGCTACACTTATGGCTAAATTGTTAGTATCTAGCGCTAAGCCAGCTTTTATTAGTGCCAGGCAACAACCAAGTTTGGCCAATGCGCCAGTTAATCAGTAAAATGATAAATTAGTAATGAATATATTTTCGCGCTTATTGATCGGGTTAGTAAAAGCCTATCAATATTTTTTGAGTCCATTTTTGGGTCAACAATGTCGTTTTTATCCTAGTTGCTCACAATATGCATTAGATGTGATTAACAAACACGGCGCTTGCAAAGGTTCTTATTATGCCGTACGCCGCCTGCTACGCTGTCACCCGTGGCACCCTGGTGGCCATGATCCTGCTCCTTAAGGCTTTCAATCAGCTTTATAACTAGAACTTTATAAAAGATTCCCAAAGAAAACTATGGATACAAGACGTTTAGTACTGTTTGTAATTTTTTCAATGTCGATTTTGATGTTGTGGGATGCCTGGCAGCGTCAACATGAGCCAGCAGCGCCTGTGCCTCAGATTCAAGTCAGCAACAGTGCGGATACTAGTGTACCTAGTGTTAGTGCGACTAAATCAGCGGCAGCGCCTGCGCAATTACCGACTGACTCCGAGTACAAGCTGCTTACAGCGCAGCGTATTAGTGTTACTACAGATCTTTATAAAGCGGATATTGAAACCAGCGGCGGTGACCTACGTAGATTGGAATTACTTAAGCATCGTGCAGCAGATAGTGAAAAGTCTAATTTTGTCTTATTAGATGATGCTGCTAAACCAATGACCTATGTGGCGCAAACCGGCTTGATCGGCGCAAATCTGCCTACGCACAAAGCATTATTTACCAGTAGTGCCAGTCAATTTCAAATGCAGCCTGGTCAAGATACGCTGGAAGTGCGTTTGAACTGGTCCAATAACGGCATTAGTGTCGATAAGATCTATACATTCCACCGTAATCGCTATGCGATAGATGTCAATTACGAGATTAAAAATGCTACCGAAAATGCGATAACACCAGCCGTCTATTATCAAATTGTGCATGATAATAAGTCGAATCAAGGGTCGATGCTGATGCCAACTTTCACTGGTGGCGCATATTACTCTGAGGCGACAAATTTCAAGAAGCTAAAATTTGCTGATATGAGTAAAGAACCATTAAAGCTCGAATCTAAAGATGGTTGGGTGGGCCTCTTGCAGCATTATTTTGTCAGTGCCTGGATTCCTAAAGACGGTTTAGTTCGTGAGTTTTACAGTAAGAAACTGACTGATGATATCTATATGATCGGCACCAAAAGCGCACTCACCACGATTGCCCCCGGCGCTAGCTTAATTGTGCCTGCCCGCCTGTTTTCTGGACCGCAAACAAAAAATGATTTGATCGCAACCGCCCCAGGCCTTGAGTACACCGTCGATTATGGTTTTTTAACCGTGGTCGCCTCCCCTTTATTTTGGCTGCTGTCTAAAATTCATGCTTTGGTTAATAACTGGGGCGTAGCGATTATATTGCTGACAGTTTTAATTAAGGCGTCTTTTTATAAGTTGTCTGCAACTAGTTACCGTAGCATGGCACAAATGCGCGAACTTGCACCAAGGTTGCAAGTCATGAAAGAAAAGTTTGGCGACGATCGTGCAAAAATGCAGGCGGCAATGATGGAGCTGTATAAGAAAGAGAAGATCAACCCAATGGGTGGTTGTCTGCCGATCCTGGTACAAATCCCGGTGTTCATTTCCCTGTATTGGATGTTACTCGGATCGGTCGAATTACGTCATGCCCCGTTCTTTGGCTGGATACAAGATCTGTCGGCTATTGATCCTTTCTACATACTGCCTATACTCATGGGCGCAACTATGATTATTCAAACACGTCTCAATCCAAAGCCTGCAGATCCTTTGCAAGCCAAGGTGATGACGTGGATGCCAGTAGTATTTAGCATATTCTTCTTCTTCTTCCCGGCGGGTCTAGTTTTGTACTGGCTGGTCAATAATGTGCTGTCCATAGCGCAACAATGGCATATCAACAAGATGATACATGCAGAAGCATTACTTAAAAAAACAGGGATCAAACGCTAGTATTGTGGAGACTATTGCTGCCATAGCCACGGCCTCCGGTGCCGGTGGCATCGGCATAGTACGCGTTTCTGGCCCTGCTGCTAGCAGCATAGCGGTCGCTATCTTAGGGCACTGCCCGGCTCCACGCCATGCAGCCTATCTTGACTTCAAGCTGGCGGATCAAACACTGATAGACCGTGGTATCGCCTTGTTTTACCCCAATCCACATTCTTATACCGGTGAAGACGTGCTTGAATTGCAGGCGCACGGTGGTACTGCATTGATGCAGATACTATTGGCGCGCTGCATTGAGCTCGGAGCACGCCAAGCTGCGCCTGGAGAATTCACGCGTCGCGCTTACCTCAATGAAAAAATAGATTTAGCTCAAGCCGAAGCGGTGGCGGACGTTATCAGTGCGGCTACGGTTGAAGCCGCCAGAAGTGCGGTGCGTTCGTTGTCCGGTGAGTTTTCACAACATATCAACACGCTATTACTTAAGTTGATTGAGTTGCGCATGTTCGTTGAGGCCTGCCTAGATTTTCCTGAAGAAGAAATTGATTTCATTAGTCAAGGCCGGGTTGCTGAAAAGCTAGCGGCTATTATTGCTGAGTTGGCTGCAGTTTTTTCCAAGGCCAAACAAGGCAGTCTGCTGCGCGAAGGTATTGTGGTGGTGTTGGTTGGCCAACCTAATGTTGGTAAATCGAGTTTGATGAATCAGCTCGCAGGTGAAGATATTGCTATTGTGACATCGACTGCGGGAACCACGCGCGATACCATTAAGAACGCAATTCAAATTAATGGTGTGCCGTTACATATCATTGACACCGCAGGCTTGCGTGAAACTAGCGATGAGGTTGAAAAGTTTGGGATTGAGCGAACTTGGCGAGCCACAGAAACGGCCAACATCGCATTATTATTAATAGACGCAGCTCATGGTATTACTGCGGCAGAAGAGCTGATTTTAGCCCGCTTGCCGCAAGGAATTCATAAAATATGGGTGCATAATAAAATAGATGTGGTCCATACTGCAGCTTATGTTGAAGAAATAGACGCAGCAACCCATGTTTACCTTTCTGCTAAAACCGGTGCCGGTTTAGACTTGCTTAAATCGCAGTTGCTTGCAGTTGTCGGCTATCAAAGTAATAGCGAGGGTGTTTTCATGGCGCGAGCGCGACATATTGATGCGCTTACGCAAGTTCAGCGGCATTTAGGTGTAGCGCAGACTATGCTTAGTTCCGCTGAGCTGGTCGCTGAGGAGTTGCGATTGGCGCAAAATGCGCTAGCCAGTATTACCGGAGAATTTACGCCTGACGATTTGCTTGGTGAAATATTTTCTAAGTTCTGTATTGGCAAGTAAACCAAGTTTTTTAAAACTCCAGCACATAAATTTTTATTTTCCACCCTACCCGCTTTAAATAATTTCTTTAATACCGTTTTTGGGTCTGCCAATTTAACTAGTTGCGAGCCTTGCCTGACCATAAAACGCTGGCCATTTCTCTGGCATCTTACTTCAGTGTATTAGTTTCTAGATAGATCGCCGGTATTGGTCGCTGCAACTAACTGATTTGTGCATTGTTTCACGTGAAACATCATTTCCAAGGCAATTAAATTTACGTCTTTGAATCAATTTTTAGGCGGCAATCTTTAGCTTACAAGCATAAAAGTTGCTTGCGAATTGACAGCATGCTGCTAATAAATCAAGATTATTTAATCTCAATGGTTGGGATGTTAGCTAATACCGATAATAATATGTGATCTGCTATCAGTTACTTAGCTAATATTCTGGGGTGTTACTTGGCATTAACAGAGGCAGGTGATGCTGTTTAATCATCTGGGTTTTGCAGCGCTTATTGTTAAGACGTTCACGCTTACTAAGCTACAGGGTTGGTCGTTACAGTTCACAGCGTAACTAACGGATTGAGTGTTTTAGTGTCTTTAGTAAGGAGCGTAGTTTTAGATTGATGTGTTGAGTTTGCTTAAAAAAAGCAGCGTTTTTAAACGCTGCTTTTTTTCCGCTTCATACCGATTCGGTAGCTACTTCATTGGCTAACTTAAGGCTTGCGCCCTTAAGGTCAGCAAGACTGGTTTCTCAAATGGGCCAAGCTAATGAATGTTATTTATTTTTAGCTGATGGTGTTTTTTCTGTTAACAGGTAAGTAATGTAGCTAGCTTTTTCTGCCGCAGTACAATCGCTGCCGATAATGTCATTGCAGTGAAGAGTAAATTGCTCTTCTACTTTTTCGATATCGCTAAAGCGCTTGAAATTAACCGCTGGTGCTAGCGGGTTGATTGGCTTGCCGGTTACAACATGCTTGCCAACGTCAGCCGGGTTTGCAGTATGGCATGATGCACAAGCCATTTCTTTGCCAGAAGCAGTTTTAATTTTGCGATTGAAAAAGAATTTACCGTCAGCAACTGTAGGGCCGGCATAATCAGCATTAACGCTTTTGGCAATGACTGTGTATTTATTCGCTAGTCTTTCTGCGTTTGCAGTATCTGCATTCGCAGAAAAAGCGGCCAAGCCAAGCAAAGCTGCTAAAACGATATTTAATTTTTTCATTTGATTCTCCATCTTTAAATTTAGTAAAAGTTTTATTTCATTTAGCATGATAAGGTATTTTCATCTAAATACTTTGATAATAATAATTAAGATAATTTTAGTGTGGTTTTGTTAAGCAATTATGTCCGCAGTGTAATGCTTTGATGTTTCACGTGAAACGAAGATTAAAAGCACCGTTTTACATGACCTGCGGTCAGGATTGCGTTAAACTCTAACCTTAATGATAACCTAGCATTTTATGCTTTTTCAAGATGAATTTCCCTGATATTTTTGATGTGATTGTGGTCGGTGGCGGCCATGCTGGAACCGAGGCTGCGCTGGCAAGCGCGCGTATGGGACAGAAAACGTTGCTACTTACGCACAACATAGAAACTTTGGGTCAAATGTCTTGTAATCCAAGCATAGGCGGCATAGGTAAAGGCCATTTGGTTAAAGAAATCGATGCGCTAGGTGGGGCGATGGCTGCGGCAACGGATGAAGGCGGAATTCAATTCCGCATTTTAAACTCATCGAAAGGCCCTGCGGTAAGGGCCACGCGTGCCCAGGCTGACCGCGTATTATACAAAGCTGCCATCAGGCATCGCTTAGAAAACCAAACAAATCTTTGGTTGTTTCAGCAGGCGGTTGACGATATTATTTTAGATGGAGATCGCGCCGCAGGTGTGATTACGCAAATAGGCCTGCGTTTTAACGCAAAAGCCGTGGTGCTGACTGCTGGTACGTTTTTAGGCGGTCTGGTGCACGTCGGCATGCAAAGCTATAGCGCCGGGCGTGCCGGTGACCCGCCTTCCCTCTCTTTGGCAGCGCGTTTACGTGAAATCGGCCTGCCTGCCGGTCGACTTAAAACCGGTACCCCGCCGCGTATTGATGGACGCAGCATTGATTATTCGGTAATGACAGAGCAAGCCGGCGATAGTCCGGTGCCGGTATTTTCCTTTCTGGGTGATGTTGCGCAGCATCCGGCGCAGGTATCGTGTTGGATTACACATACCAACCAGCGTACGCATGACATTATCCGCAGCGGCTTAGATCGCTCGCCGATGTATACCGGCGTGATTGAGGGCGTAGGTCCGCGCTACTGCCCTAGCGTCGAAGATAAAATCCATCGTTTTGCCGATAAAGATTCGCACCAGATATTTTTAGAGCCAGAAGGCTTGGCGACGAATGAGATCTACCCAAATGGTATTTCTACCAGTTTGCCGTTTGATATACAGCTAGCCTTGGTGCGTTCAGTGAAAGGCTTGGAGAATGCACATATTTTGCGCCCCGGCTATGCGATTGAGTACGATTATTATGACCCGCGCGGTCTCAAAAGCTCCTTGGAAACCAAAGCAGTCCGCGGTTTATTTTTCGCCGGACAAATCAACGGCACGACTGGCTACGAAGAAGCTGCGGCGCAAGGCTTGCTCGCTGGCGCTAATGCGGCACTGTATGCGCAGGGCAAAGAAAGTTGGTGTCCGGCGCGCGATGAAGCTTATCTCGGCGTATTGGTAGATGATCTGGTCACGCGCGGTGTGACTGAACCTTACCGCATGTTTACCTCGCGTGCCGAATATCGTCTGCAGCTTCGTGAAGACAATGCGGATATGCGCCTGACAGCAATTGGCCGCAAACTTGGCTTGGTCGATGATGTGCGCTGGGAAGCTTTTAGCCGTAAGCAAGAAGCGGTGTTGCGCGAACAGGAGCGCCTAAGAAAAACCTTTGTGCAACCGGCGAGTCTTGATCCGGATAAAATGCAGCAGATTTTTGGTAAGCCACTGGAGCATGAATACACTTTGTTTGAATTGCTGCGCCGGCCAGAAGTCAGTTACGAAGCGCTGTTATCTTTGGGAGCAGCTGGGTTAGGTGAAACCGAGCCAGCGGTGCGCGAGCAAATCGAAATCGCTGCCAAATATCAAGGGTATATCGATCGTCAAGTGGATGAAGTGGCGCGCAGTCAAGGGCAGGAGCTTGCTAAGTTACCAGCTGATTTGGATTACCGCGAAATTCACGGCTTGCCGATCGAGGCGCAGCAAAAGCTCAATGCTCAAAAACCAGAAACCATAGGTCAGGCCGGACGTATTTCAGGCATTACGCCGGCAGCCATATCGCTGTTACTGGTTTACTTAAAGCGCAAATCAAAAAATAAAGCGGCAGACAAATCTGCTGTTGCTGGCTTAAGCGGCCGTGGCGCAGCGATAGAAAAAGCCGTATGACGGCCAATTTAGCCGTGCAGGCTAAGCTGGAAGCTGGCTTGGCCGAAATGCATTTACAGCTTAGCGCAGATCAAATAGCACAGCTGCTGGCTTATGTGCAGCTAATTAGTAAATGGAACCGGGTGCATAACCTGACCGCAGTGCGTGATCCGCTGCAGATGGTGACCTTACACTTGCTAGATTCACTCAGTGTGTTGACTTACGTGCAAGCATCAGGGGCACAGTCACTGCTGGATGTGGGCGCTGGTGCCGGCCTGCCGAGTATTCCTTTGGCAATCTGTATGCCGCAACTGCAAGTCAGCGCCATAGACGCGGTACAAAAAAAAGCCAGTTTTATGCGCCAGGTTAAAGGTGAGCTCGGTCTGGCTAATTTTCATGTTGAGTCGGGCCGAGTCGAGGCATTAAGCCCGGACCACGGTTCATCAAGGTCTGGATTCGATTTAATTATATCGCGTGCTTTTTCTGAGATTAGTTTATTTATTAAACTGACGCGGCATCTGCTTGCAGAAAATGGCCAATGGCTAGCGATGAAAGGCGTGTTGCCGCAGCTCGAGTTAGAAAATTTAGGGTTAGCCAATCTTGAGGTTGAAGTGACAAAGGTCGTACCGTTGCAGGTTGCGGGTTTAAGTGCAGAACGACATCTGCTATTTTTACGCCCGGAAAAATTGGACAAATAAAAAAATGAAGATACTTGCAATCACCAATCAAAAAGGCGGCGTCGGTAAAACTACTACCTGTGTCAATCTGGCAGCCAGTCTAGCCAGCCACGGCAAGCGCGTGCTGCTAATCGATCTTGATCCGCAAGGCAATGCCAGTACTGGCAGCGGTATCGATAAAGCCCATCTTAAATATAGTATTTACCATGTATTGATCGCTGAGAAATCGCTCAAAGAAGTGATCGTGCGCAGTGAGAAAGGCGGCTTTGATATTGCGCCTTCTAATCGCGATCTGGCTGGTGCTGAAGTGGAGCTGGTGAATGAGCTCGCGCGCGAAACACGCTTAAAAGTAGCGCTGGCGAAACTGGCGTTGACTGATGACGCCGAGGCCTATGATTATGTGTTGCTAGACTGCCCGCCGGCGCTCAATCTGGTGACGGTCAATGCGCTCACCGCGGCTAACGCAGTCATGATCCCGATGCAATGTGAGTATTACGCACTGGAAGGATTATCCGATTTAGTGAATACCATCAAAAAAGTACGCGCACATTTAAATCCAACCCTGGAAATAGAGGGCTTACTGCGTACATTGTTCGATAACCGTAATATGCTGGCGAATCAGGTGTCGGCACAATTGATCGGTCATTTTGGAGATAAGGTTTATAAAACTATTATTCCGCGCAATATACGGCTGGCAGAAGCGCCAAGTTACGGTTTGACTGTACTTAGCTACGATAAAAACTCAAAGGGCGCCGTAGCTTATATGGAGCTAGCGCAAGAAATCATGCAAAAAGAGAGTGCACATGGCTAAATTAAAAGGTTTGGGACGGGGTCTGGGTAGAGGTCTGGACGCGCTGTTGGCGGGAGACATGGGCAGTGTCGGTGAGGCTGACTCACTGCTCATGCTTAAAGTCACGCAATTGCGACCAGGTAAATATCAGCCGCGCAGCTATATGGATGAGGCGGCATTGCAGACCTTGGCAGCGTCGATTAAAGCGCAGGGCATTATGCAGCCGATATTGGTGCGGCAGTTAAGCGTTGGCCATGCTATAGATGAGCAATATGAAATCATCGCCGGCGAGCGTCGCTGGCGTGCAAGCAAGATCGCCGGCTTAGAAGAGGTGCCGGTGTTAGTGCGTGAGATTGCCGATGAAGCCGCCTTAGCCATGGCGTTGATCGAGAACATACAGCGTGAAAATCTCAATCCATTAGAAGAGGCGCAAGGGATTAAGCGTTTGATTGATGAATTTGCGATGACGCATGAAAAAGCGGCGCAGGCGGTTGGGCGTTCGCGCGTAGCCGTCACCAACTTGCTGCGCCTATTAAGCCTGAGCTTACCCGTGCAGGATTTGCTGCTGCAAGGCAAGATCGATATGGGCCATGCACGTGCTTTGATAGGTTTAGAGGGTGCGCAGCAAGTGATGCTTGCCGAGCAAGCCATGCACCAAAGTTTATCGGTGCGCGATGTCGAAGATCTCGTAAAAAAAGAAATTAAAAATACGCCAGCGATCATGCAAAGTAAAGCCGCTAATAGCAATCAAGACCTATTGCGTTTACAGGAAACGCTGAGCGATAAACTCGGCGCTGCGGTCAAAATAAAAGATAGCGCAAATGGCGCAGGTACGCTACAAATCAGTTATGCCAGCCTGGATCAGCTCGATGGCATTATTGCGCAAATGACACGCGCATAAGGTAAGCACAGCATGACCGTTACGACACCTGCGGCCGATGGTTTGGGTGCAAAAGCGGTTTTGTTCGTGCGAAGAATTAGCGGTAAGTGCTGCATTAAGCTTGACTAATATCAAGTAACAATTCAAAATCGCGAACTTCACAGATAAGGCGCTTTAATCACTTATCAGACTCTCAGGCTTGAAACGATGGTAGAGAATTCAAATCTTGGCTTAGTTTCCAATGATGATGCAACAAATAAAGTGTTTAGTAAAATGTTGCTATGGCAGTTTATCGCTACGCTAGTAACGGCAGTGATTGCCTTTGCGCTAGGCGGAATACATGCTGGCTTGTCAGCTTTTGCTGGCGGCATGGCGGTGGTGATTGCGGCGTATATTGCTTCCAGGATTGCGCAGCGAGATATAAAAGTAAAGGCCGCAACTTCGGTGCTGTTCAATTTGTTGATGGCAGAAGCGGTAAAAATATTAGTCATAATAATTTTATTATTCTTGACCTATAAATTTTATAAGCAGTTAGTGCCGTTGGCGCTGATTGCAGGGATTGTTGTTGCAGCCATGCTTTCAGGTGCTGCCATCAGTAAGATGAATGACAACAAAACATCATTAAATAACGAAAAAGTTTAACAATACTTATGTCTACAGAACACGTGCAAGAAGCTTTAACCCCGTCAAGCTACATACAGCATCACTTAAGTTTTAATGCTTACTCTTTCGGTGAAGGTGGTTTTTGGACCATACACGTAGACACCCTGGTGACCTCTGTTGTTCTCGGCGTTTTGGTCATGGCCCTGGTATGGTTAGTTGCGCGTAAGGCACATGCAGGCGTGCCATCAAAAAGTCAGGCTTTTGTTGAACTGATGTTTGGCTTTGTTGATGATCAGGTAAAGAATGTCTACCACGGTGATCGTCATGCGTTTATCGCACCAACAGCACTGACCGTATTCTTGTGGGTATTAGCGATGAATGCCATGGACTTTTTGCCGGTAGACTGGGTCGCTTTAATTGTTGAAGCTATTGGTGGCGAACATGCTAAATGGCGTCCGGTACCAACTTCTGACGTGAACACGACTTTTGCGCTGGCCTTGTCAGTATGGATACTGATGATCTTTTTCTCGATTAAAGTCAAAGGCTTGGGTGGCTGGATTCATGAAATTTTTGCCACGCCGTTTGGTACACCGACCTACAAAATGCCAAAAACTGCGGGTGCAGTGATTGGTATAATTTTCAGTCCATTGCTGTTTCTGGCAAACTTCATGTTCAACATGATTGAATACATTTCTAAACCTTTATCACACTCACTACGGCTGTTCGGTAATATGTACGCCGGTGAGGTTATTTTCCTGTTGCTCGGCATGTGGGCTGCTACCGGCGTTACCGGTACCATTTTTGGTGCCATCCTCGGTGCGGGCTGGTCTATATTCCATATATTGATCGTCGGTTTGCAAGCCTTCATATTTATGATGATGACCATCGTTTATTTAGCCATGGCGCATGAAAGCCACTAAGCGCAAATAAACATTTGCCTGGTATTTTGATTTGAGTAGTTGTAGTTTTTAGTAATTGATTTTTTATAGTAATTTCACTTGAGAGGGTATTAAAAATGGAAGCATTAGCATTGGTTCAAGCCTACACGGCTATTGGTTTAGGTCTTATGGTTGGTTTAGGCGCAGCTGGCGCATGTATCGGCGTTGGTATTATGTGTTCTAGCTTTTTAGAAGGTGCTGCACGCCAACCAGAAATGATTCCTGAATTACAAGGTAAAGTATTCTTATTACTAGGTCTTATCGATGCTTCGTTCATTATTAGCGTAGGTATTGTCATGATGTTTGCATTTGCAAACCCATTGTTAAGCGCTTTGCAATAATTAATTGTTAAGTAGGTTGTATTGAAACAAACGCAAGTTTGTTTCAACACCTAATTTCAAAGCATTAATATCTGGAAATATCATGAATATTCATTTTACGCTAGTAGCACAAGCGATCGCTTTTGCAGTTTTAATTTGGTTCACAGTGCAATTCATTTGGCCGCCACTATTAAAGGCGATAGAGACACGTCAAAAAGAAATCGCTGATGGTTTGGCTGCAGCGCATCAAGGTAAAAGCGCTTTAGAAGTCGCGGCTAAAAAATCAGAAGTGACCATCAATGAAGCTAAGCAAAAAGCGAGCGAAATTATTGGTCAAGCGGAAAAACGTGGATCGCAAATCGTTGAAGAAGCCAAAGGCACTGCTAAAGCTGAAGGTGAGCGCATTATAGCCGGTGCAAAAGCTGAAATTGACCAGGAAGTAAACCGTGCAAAAGACGGCTTGCGTACTCAAGTGTCAGCGTTAGCGATTGCCGGTGCGGAAAAAATATTGCGTAAAGAAATTGATGCAAACGCACACAGCGAAATGTTAGCAAAACTTGCGGCGGAGCTATAAATAATGGCTGAAATTTCAACCATCGCAAGGCCTTACGCCGTTGCCGCATTCAGCCTGGGTAAAGAGCGCAATGAACTGGCTAAATGGTCCGAGATGTTAGGTTTTGCCGCAGCCGTAGCCAGTGACGCGCAAATGCAAGCTTACATTCAAGATCCTAAAGTCATCAGCGCTGAATTAGAAGCGTCTTTTCTCGCAATCTGTGGTGACTGTCTTAACGAGCACGGACAGAACATGATTAAAGTGCTGGTTGAATATGACCGCATGTCTGTTTTACCGGCGATCAGCACCGCATTTGAAGCGCTAAAAGCTGAAGCTGAAGGCGTGCTTGATGCGCAAATTATTGCGGCGGCTACACCTAGCGCTGCAGAAATTGCGGATTTAGTAAAACGCCTCGAACTTAAATTCGGCAAAAAGATTGAAGCCAGTGTTTCTGTAAATGCGGAACTGATTGGTGGTATCAAAATTATTGTGGGCGATACCGTGATAGACGCATCGGTCAAAGGTCAGTTACAAAATTTAGCCTACTCACTCGCAGCTTAAAACAGCCATCGCTTATTACAAGCGCAGCCCAATTTAGCTAAAGAGCCGTTTAGACAAGGTATAAAACTTAGGAGTCATAATGCAGTTATCTACATCAGAAATCAGTGAGCTGATTAAAAGCAGATTAGAAAATTTTTCTACCTCAGCTGAAGCACGTACCCAAGGTACAGTTATTTCAGTCACTGACGGTATCGTACGTATACACGGCCTTTCAAACGTAATGGCTGGCGAAATGATCGAATTCCCAGGCAATACCTTTGGTCTAGCGCTGAACTTAGAGCGTGATTCAGTGGGTGCAGTGGTGTTGGGTGATTACGAGCACATTACTGAAGGCGACGTATGTAAGTGTACTGGCCGTATTCTTGAAGTGCCGGTTGGTCCAGAACTAATTGGCCGTGTTGTTAACGCATTGGGCCAGCCGATTGACGGCAAAGGTCCAGTTAATGCAAAAATGACCGATAAAATCGAAAAAGTGGCTCCAGGTGTGATTGCGCGTAAATCTGTATCGCAACCGGTGCAAACTGGCTTGAAATCAGTAGATTCAATGGTACCAGTCGGCCGCGGTCAACGCGAACTGATTATTGGTGACCGTCAAACCGGTAAAACTGCAGTGGCGATTGATACCATCATCAATCAAAAAGGTCAAAACATGACCTGTATCTACGTTGCGATTGGCCAAAAAGCCTCTACCGTCGCTAACGTGGTACGTAAACTAGAAGAAAACGGCGCCATGGCTTACACCATCGTTGTGGCCGCAACCGCATCTGATTCAGCTGCTTTGCAATTCTTAGCGCCTTATGCAGGTTGTACCATGGGTGAATACTTCCGCGACCGCGGTGAAGATGCCTTGATTGTGTATGATGATTTGACTAAACAAGCGATTGCTTACCGTCAAATTTCATTGCTATTACGTCGTCCACCAGGCCGTGAAGCTTATCCTGGCGATGTGTTCTACATCCACTCACGTTTATTAGAGCGTGCAGCGCGTGTTAATGAAGATTACGTCGAAAAATTCACCAACGGCGAAGTTAAAGGCAAAACCGGCTCATTAACCGCCCTGCCTATTATTGAAACTGCCGCCGGTGACGTGTCTGCATTTGTACCAACAAACGTTATTTCAATTACCGATGGTCAGATTTTCCTCGAAACTGACTTGTTCAACGCCGGTATTCGTCCAGCGATCAACGCCGGTATTTCCGTATCTCGCGTCGGTGGTGCAGCACAAACTAAAGTCATCAAGAAACTTGGCGGCGGTGTTCGTTTAGCCTTAGCGCAATATCGTGAACTGGCAGCGTTTGCGCAGTTTGCTTCTGATCTGGATGAAGCCACCCGCAAGCAGCTAGACCGCGGTCGTATGTTTACTGAGCTTATGAAGCAAGCACAATACGCACCATTAAGCGTTTCTAACATGGCGATCAGCTTGTTAGCAGCAAACAAGGGTTATTTCGATGATGTACCAACCAATAAAGTACTGGCGTTTGAAAGTGCTTTACATGGTTTCATGGCATCTAAATACAAGTCGCTTATGGATGGTGTTGAGAAAAGCAAAGACTTAGCTGGCGATAATGAAAAAGCAGTTGAAGCCGCAATTCAAGACTTCAAAGCAACTAACGCTTACTAAACCTACTATTTAGGATAATAAAATGGCTGGTAGTAAAGAGATTAGAACCAAGATCAAAAGTGTAGAAAATACACGCAAGATCACCAAGGCGATGGAAATGGTGGCAGCATCTAAAATGCGTAAAGCGCAAGATAGAATGCGTGCCTCCCGCCCCTACGCCGATAAAATTCGCAATGTTGCCGCGCATCTGTCATTTGCTCAAGCTGAGTATAAACATCCGTATTTAATTAAACGTGATGTCGTGAAAAATGTAGGTCTGATTGTGGTCAGTTCTGATAAAGGTCTTTGTGGTGGTTTAAATACCAATATGCTGCGTTTGTCAGTCAGTCAGATGAAAACATGGGAATCTGAAGGTAAAGCCATCTCTGTCTGCGCCATTGGCAACAAAGGTTTTGGTTTTATGAATCGTGTTGGCGCTAACGTTAAGTCACATGTTATCGGCTTGGGTGACATACCGCATCTGGAAACACTGATCGGCACCATCAAGGTCATGCTCGATGCGTATACCAATGGCGAAATTGACCAGTTGCATATCAGCTACACCCGCTTCATCAACACGATGAAGCAAGAGCCAGTCATGCAGCAGTTGTTGCCGCTTAGCGGTGAGCAACTCGGCGCGCCAAAAGGTCATTGGGATTACATCTATGAGCCTGAGGCACAGCCAGTGATTGATCAGTTGATGATGCGTTATGTTGAATCACTGGTTTACAACGCGGTGGCAGAGAATATGGCGTCCGAGCAATCATCACGTATGGTGGCGATGAAGTCAGCGTCTGATAATGCAAAAGAAGTCATTGGTGATTTGAAGCTGATCTACAACAAAGCACGTCAGGCAGCGATTACCAAAGAAATTTCAGAAATCGTCGGCGGCGCAGCAGCAGTAGCCTAATAAGAATTTAATTAACATTCAACAGATTAGTTTGAATAGGATATAAAAAATGAGTACAGCTAAAATTGGTAGAGTAGTGCAAATTATTGGTGCGGTGGTCGACGTTGAGTTTCCACGTGATCAAATGCCTAACGTATTTGAAGCGTTGATTATTGATGATGCCTCAAGCAAAGCAGAAGAAGGCTTAACGCTTGAAGTGCAACAACAACTAGGCGATGGCATCGTGCGTACTATTGCCATGGGTTCATCAGACGGCCTTTCACGTGGTGCCATGTTCAAATCTACCGGTAGCCAAATTACTGTGCCAGTCGGTGTGGGAACTTTAGGCCGTATTATGGATGTGTTGGGTCGCCCAATTGATGAAGCTGGTCCAATTGAATGTGATGAGCGTCGCGCAATTCACCAAAAAGCCCCAACATTTGAAGAACTGTCGCCTTCTGTTGATTTGCTCGAAACCGGTATTAAAGTGATTGACTTGGTTTGTCCGTTTGCTAAAGGCGGTAAAGTCGGTTTGTTCGGCGGAGCTGGTGTTGGTAAAACCGTGAACATGCTCGAATTGATTAACAACATTGCTAAACAGCACTCAGGTTTATCTGTATTTGCCGGTGTCGGCGAGCGTACCCGTGAAGGTAACGATTTCTATCATGAAATGGCAGAAGCTGGCGTCATCAAGCTTGATAACATGAAAGAATCAAAAGTTGCGATGGTGTTCGGTCAAATGAACGAGCCACCAGGCAACCGTTTACGTGTCGCTTTATCTGGTTTAACCATGGCGGAAAAATTCCGTGATGAAGGCCGTGATGTGTTGTTCTTTGTTGATAACATCTATCGCTACACTTTAGCCGGAACTGAAGTATCTGCATTGCTTGGCCGTATGCCTTCAGCGGTTGGTTACCAACCAACATTAGCTGATGAAATGGGCCGTTTGCAAGAGCGTATTACCTCAACCAAAGCCGGTTCTATTACTTCGATTCAAGCGGTATATGTTCCTGCCGATGACTTGACCGATCCGTCGCCTGCGACTACGTTCCAGCATTTGGATTCTACCGTGGTGTTATCACGTGACATTGCTTCACTCGGTATTTACCCAGCGGTAGATCCATTAGATTCAACTTCACGTCAGTTAGATCCATTGGTTGTGGGTGAAGAGCATTACAGCGTAGCGCGTTCTGTACAAGTAACATTGCAGCGTTATAAAGAATTACGCGATATTATTGCTATTCTCGGTATGGACGAGTTGTCACCAGAAGATAAACTGGCTGTTGGCCGCGCACGTAAAATTCAGCGCTTCTTGTCACAACCATTCCACGTCGCTGAAGTATTTACCGGTGCACCAGGTAAATATGTAGCACTTAAAGACACAATTAAAGGCTTCAAAGCCATTGTTGCCGGCGAATATGATCACTTGCCAGAGCAAGCGTTCTATATGGTGGGTGCTATTGAAGAAGCTGTGGAAAAGGCTAAAACGCTTAACTAGTTGCAGTTTGTTGCTCATTAGTTAATCGTTTAAGGAAAATTATGGCAAATACAGTTCATATCGATGTAGTAAGTGCAGAAGCTTCAATATTCTCCGGCGAAGCCGAGTTTGTTGTTGCTCCTGCCAGTGCAGGTGAAGTGGGTATCTACCCGCATCACGCACCTATGATCACCACTATTAAGCCGGGAACATTGCGCATCAAACTAGCCGACGGTGCAGAGGAAACGTTGATTTTTATCTCTGGCGGCTTGTTGGAAGTGCAGCCAGGTTTAATTACCGTACTGGCTGATACTGCGGTTCGCGGCCATGACTTGGATGAAGCTAAGGCAATTGCGGCTAAAGAAGCAGCACTCGAAGCCATGCAAAACCGTACGTCAGACATGGACTACGCGAAAGCTCAAGCCGAACTGTCTGAAGCTTTAGCGCAGATACAAGCCATCGAGCGTTTACGCAAGTCTACGCATTAAGTTTTGTAGCCATCATAGCTATGCAAAAAGGCAGCCTCGGCTGCCTTTTTTGTTATACTTTAGCTATAAAAAATGAAGGTGAATAAACTAAGTTTATGCGTAAATTGAATATTGTGATCCTCGCCGCGGGTAAAGGTACGCGCATGCACTCCAATCAAGCGAAGGTACTGCACAAGATTGGTGGCAAAACAATACTGGCACACGTAGTTGCATGCGCGCAAGCACTCAGCCCGAGTAAAATCATTGTTGTTTATGGCTATGGCGGTGATGCCGTGCGTGCCGCTTTCGCCAATGAAAATATCATCTGGGTGCATCAGGCTGAACAGCATGGCACCGGCCACGCCGTGCTCCAAGCCGCCCCGCATTTGGATGCCGATGCTACTACACTCATATTGCTCGGTGATGTACCCTTGGTCGATGTTAGCGCCTGTAAAAAACTGATTGCTCTCGCCAATGACAAGCTCGCTATTTTATCGTTTAATAAAGCCGATCCTACCGCTTACGGCAGAATTGTGCGTGCCACTAACGGCAAGGTCGTCGCAATTGTCGAGCATAAAGACGCCTCTACTAGCCAGCGTGCGATCGCTGAAGTCAATACCGGCATCATGGCCATGCCTAACGCGCACTTAAGTCATTGGCTAGCGCAGCTTAACAATGATAATGCACAAGCAGAATACTATTTAACCGATATTGTGGCATTGGCCGTATTACAGACTATCGATGTCGTCGCCGAAATTACCTTAGATGAATGGTCAGTAACTGGCATCAATTCTAAGCTGGATATGGCGCAAATTGAGCGTGTTTATCAAGCGCGCATTGCGCAAACCTTAATGCAGCAAGGCGTGACGCTGAAAGATCCGGCGCGCTTAGACGTGCGTGGCACGCTAGACTGCGGCCGTGATGTCGAAATTGATGTCAATTGCGTGTTTGAAGGTAATGTAAGCTTGGGTGATCAGGTACAGATTGCGGCTAACTGCATCATTAAAAACGCGGTGATTGCCGCCGGCACGATTGTCGCCCCGTTTACGCATATCGATGACACGCAAATAGGCGCAAACAGCCGCATCGGCCCCTATGCCCGGTTACGGCCAGGCACGGTGCTTGCCGCCGAAACCCATATCGGTAACTTTGTCGAGCTTAAAAATACACAGGTCGATGTTGGCACTAAAATCAATCATTTAAGCTATATCGGTGATAGCACGGTGGGCAAGAACGTCAATATTGGTGCCGGTACGATTACCTGTAACTACGATGGTGCCAATAAATTCAGAACCGTGATTGAGGACAATGCATTTATTGGTTCCGATACCCAACTTATTGCGCCGGTTACCATTGGCCGTGGCGCTACTATTGCTGCCGGCTCGACCATTAGCAAAGATGCGCCTGCCGACCAGCTAAGCCTGTGTCGTGCCAAACAACAAATATCCATCAGTGCGTGGAAGCGCCCTGCAAAAATCGTAAAATAACAGTGTTAACTATAATCACTCAATAAGATCACCAAATTAAAATCACGAGTTAATTAAGAAAGAACAAAATTTATGTGTGGCATAGTTGGTGCAGTAGCAAACAGAAACGTCGTTTCCACCCTGATTGAAGGCTTAAGCCGTCTTGAGTATCGCGGTTATGACTCAGCCGGAATCGCTGTTTTAAACGCGTCTGGCATCGAGCGCGTGCGCGCTGTTGGCCGTGTTGCCGCCATGACCGAGAAAGCGCAGGAGATCGATTTGACTGGCGAGGTCGGTATCGGCCATACGCGCTGGGCGACCCATGGCGGTGTAACCGAAAGCAACGCCCACCCGCATGTATCCAAGGGCGAAATAGCCGTGGTACATAACGGCATTATTGAGAATCATGACGAACAGCGCGCACGTCTACAGGCACTAGGCTACGAATTTAGCTCGCAGACCGACACCGAAGTGATTGCTCACCTTATCCATTATTATCAAAGCCAAGGACTGGGGCTGTTGGCAGCCACGCAAAAAGCGGTAACAGAACTTAGCGGTGCGTTTGCGATTAGCGTGATTTCGGTGAAAGAACCCAATATCATGATTACGGCACGATTGGGTTGTCCGCTACTCATCGGCCTTGGCGACGGCGAAAATTTCATCGCCTCCGACGTGTCTGCAGTGTTGTCAGTCACGCGCAAAGTGATTTACCTTGAAGATGGTGATGTCGCTGAAGTTCGCCGTGATGGCGTTACTATTTATGGCAGTGATGGCCACATAGTTGAACGTAAAATCCATTTAAGTGATGTTTCTCTGGCAAGCATGGAGCTCGGGCCGTATGCACACTTTATGCAAAAAGAAATCCACGAGCAGCCACGCGCGCTTAACGACACCATCGAAGCCTTGATTGATGATAACCGCTTCTCGCCCGAACTGTTCGGCACTGCCGCCAGTGAAGTATTTTCTGAGGTGGATAGCATATTAATATTAGCCGCAGGTACCAGTTATTACGCCGCGCTTACCGCAAAATACTGGTTGGAAAGCATCGCCAAAATACCGACTAATGTAGAAATTGCCAGTGAATATCGTTATCGACTATCGGTACCCAATCCGCGCCAATTAATCGTGACTATTTCACAGTCAGGAGAAACGCTGGATACGATGGAGGCACTCAAACACGCGAAATCCCTCGGTCAGCACCTGACCTTGGCGATTTGCAATGTCCAGGAAAGCGCAATCCCCCGCGCCTCACAGCTTGTGTTCTATACCCGTGCTGGTGCAGAAATTGGCGTGGCTTCAACTAAAGCGTTCACGACGCAGTTGGTGGCTTTATTCACGTTAGCGGCGACATTGGCGAAGCAGCGCGGCATGCTCAGCGCCGCACAAGAGCAAGCGTATTTAATAGCGCTGCGCCAACTCGGCGGCAGCGTGCAGCATGCGCTCAATTTAGAGCCACAAATACGCGAATGGGCTAAAAGTTTTGCCAATAAACAACATGCTTTATTTTTAGGTCGTGGCATCCATTATCCCATCGCCCTGGAAGGCGCGCTAAAGCTCAAGGAGATCTCCTATATCCATGCCGAAGCTTACCCTGCCGGTGAGCTCAAACATGGGCCATTGGCGCTAGTAGATAGTGATATGCCGGTGGTGGTGATTGCGCCCAATGATGCTTTGCTCGAAAAAGTAAAATCGAATATGCAGGAAGTGAAAGCCCGCGGCGGCGAATTGTTTGTCTTCACCGATAGCGATAGTCGCTTTAATGAGTCGGAGGGGGTACATGTTATCCGCACGCCGCGCCATGTTGGTGTGCTTTCCCCTATTTTGCACACCATCACCGTACAGTTACTGGCCTATCATGTCGCCTTAATAAAAGGTACGGATGTCGATAAGCCGAGAAATCTGGCTAAATCAGTAACCGTCGAGTAAATCAATCGGCGGCATAATCCACTACGTCAATTGCGCAACACGGATTGCAGCAATAACCGTGCTGGTCAAATGTAAAAAGCGTGTGCTTGAGAATGTAGAGGACTGAAAATGGAAAACCAGGCATTTATCGGGCGCCAGCCGGTGATGGATCTTAAGCAGCAAATCATCGGCTATGAACTATTTTTGAAGCATGCTGACGAGACAATGCCGCTCAGCGATGACTTTAAAGCCTATGCTGACATGCTGATGAGCAGCATTGATGGCATGGACAGGAGTTGGTTATTAGGTGATAAGCTGGTGTTTATCCGCGTCAATGCGGCAATGCTGCATAGCGAGTTTCTGGAGTTAATGCCGCCGCAGCGTACAGTGCTTAACATCCTGCCAGCGCTAATGGCTGAGGCTGAGGTTATTACGCGCTGCCAGAACCTGCGTGCGCTCGGCTTTAAAATAGCGCTGTACAACCCGCAGTTATCCACCCCGCAACTATCGTTGTTACCCGCTGCCGATTTTATCGTCATTAATATTAAGGCAATTGCGGCGGGATCCGTTGCTAAAACCTTGGCGGCGCTTCATTTACCGGCCCTGCCGATGATGGCGGAGAACATAGAAACCGAGCAGCAATTTACAGAGTATCGCCAAGCCGGTTTTATGCTATTTGCCGGCCATCACTTTGCGCAAGCTGAGGCCTGCAGCACGCAGGTAATTAATGCCTCATTTGACAGTGTGCTTAATCTACTCAATATGGTCAGCCAGGATGTCGAAAGCAGTGAAATTGAAGCCGGTTTTAAGCGCGATGCGGCTTTAACCTTCAAACTGCTGCGTTACATCAATGCGGTCGGTTTTGGACTTTCCTGCGAGATCCAGTCGATCTCGCATGCATTGACTATTTTAGGTAGAAAACAGCTCTACCGCTGGCTGACATTATTAATGGTGACCGCAGGAGAAAATACCACGCCACCAACATTGATGAAAACGGCGATCAGCCGCGGACGTTTAACGGAACTGCTAGGCGCCGGCTATTTTGAAAAGCATGACCTCGATAACTTGTTTATCGTCGGTGTGTTTTCATTGCTAGACGCCATTCTGAAAATACCTATGGCGCAGGTACTCGAAAAAATTCAATTAGCCGAGGCCATTTCAACAGCACTATTGAGACGACAAGGCGTCTACGCACCTTTTCTGCAGCTCTGCATCGCCTGTGAAGATGCCGATGGTGCGCGCGTAGCAGAATTAGCCGAGTTGCTGCAATTAGACGCAGCTCAAGTCAACCAGTGCCATATCGCCGCACTCGCCTGGGTAGAAAATCTGGGGCTTTAAGATGAGCTGGGCTGTTTAAGCATCAGCGGCGTAATATCGAAGCTGCCGCTGTCATGGCTGAGCAGTATTTGACTATCCTGTATGCTGCAGCTGATATTTAAATTGCGCGCAGCAAGGCTAGTCAGTAGGTCGGTGTTGACCAAGTTAAGTACGGTCAGGTTATTGTTTTTTAACAACGCCTTGCTGTTTTGCGTCCACCACATATCGGCAATACGCCCGCCGTATAACACCACGATCACTTGTTTGGAGCGGCCGCAGGCTTTACGGATATCGCGTTCCGTGGGCAGGCCAACATCTATCCACAGCAAAATGGCGCCGGTGAGGTCCTTTTGCCATAAGTCAGGTTCCTCATCATCACTCAAACCCTTGCCGAACAGCAGATATTCATGCGCATAGAGCGCAAACGCAACCAGTCTTACCATTAAGCGCTCATCAGTTTCCGATGGGTGCTTGGCTAGGGTCAGGTTATGTTGCGCGTAGTAATTGCGATCCATATCCGCAATTTGCAGCTCAATTTTAAAAATAGTCGATTTAATGGCCATGATTATTTTGGCGCTTTGCTAGCACTTGCTAATACCTGAATGCGCGTGCCCTCGCATTCTACAATTTGGCCCGGCCTGATTTTAGCAGTCTTGCGCAGCTCTTGATTACCATCCACCCGCACCATGCCTTCAGCGACCATCGATTTACCGCGACCACCGCTATCAGCCAGGCCGACTAGCTTGAGTAAATTGCATAGTTCTACGTATTCAGCATCAATCATAAAGTCTACGGTTTGCATCTAGTGGTGTCTTTGCTAATTAGAAGGTGAGGCCGCATTATAGCAAACAATGCCCAGCCTTATTTTTCCAGGGTGACAAGCTGCTGCCGACGCATGTTGGACGTGATGTCAAAGCGTGCTAGTGTGAGCAGCTTGGCTGGCTTTCTGTTAAAATTTAAGTCTTTAAAATTAGTAAAATCCCATCATGGCTCAATATGTAATGTCTATGCTGCGCGTGAGCAAAATTGTTCCGCCTAAAAAAACAATCATTAAAGATATTTCATTATCTTTCTTCCCTGGGGCGAAAATTGGTTTGCTCGGTTTAAATGGCTCGGGTAAATCAACCGTACTGCGCATTATGGCCGGTGTGGATAAAGAGTTTGAAGGTGAAGTGCAGCACCAGCCTAACCTGTCGATTGGCTATTTGCCGCAAGAGCCGCAACTCGACCCGGAAAAAACCGTACGCGAAGAAGTCGAGTCGGGCATGGGTGAAGTCATGCAGGCGCAAGCCAAGCTGGAGGCAGTATATGCCGCCTATGCCGAGCCCGATGCGGATTTTGATAATCTCGCGGAAGAACAGGCTAAATATGAAAATATTATTGCGGCCAGCGGTGCGGATTTAACTACGCAGCTTGAAATTGCCGCTGACGCGCTGCGTCTGCCACCGTGGGATGCCAAAATCGGGCCATTATCCGGCGGAGAAAAGCGCCGCGTCGCCCTGTGTAAGCTGCTGCTATCCAAGCCGGATATGCTGCTGTTAGATGAACCTACCAATCACCTCGATGCGGAATCGGTGGAGTGGCTGGAGCAGTATCTGGTGCGCTTTCCTGGCACCGTCGTTGCTGTGACCCATGATCGCTACTTCTTAGATAATGCGGCGGAATGGATTTTAGAGCTTGATCGTGGCCATGGTATTCCATGGAAAGGTAATTACTCGAGCTGGCTCGAACAGAAGCAAGCCCGTCTGGCACTAGAAGAGTCACAAGAGTCTTCACGACGTAAAGCCCTGAGCACCGAGCTGGAATGGGTGCGGCAAAATCCAAAAGCGCGGCAGGCGAAGAGTAAGTCACGTATTGCGCGCTATGAAGAGCTGGCCAGCGCTGAATACCAAAAACGCAATGAAACTCAGGAGATCTTTATTCCTGCCGGTGAGCGTTTAGGTGACCAAGTGATCGAGTTTAACGGCGTCAGCAAAGCTTTTAAAGACCGATTGCTGATTGATAACCTCAGCTTTAGCGTACCTGCCGGCGCGATCGTCGGCATCATCGGCCCTAACGGCGCCGGTAAATCGACCTTATTTAAAATGATTACTGGTAAAGAGCAGCCTGATAGTGGTGACGTGAAAATAGGCTCTACCGTGAAGCTGGCCTATGTAGACCAAAGCCGCGATGCGCTCAGTGACACTAAAACGGTATTTGACGAAATTTCTGGCGGTTCTGATATTTTAACCGTCGGCCGTTATGAAACACCGTCGCGTGCCTACATCGGCCGCTTTAATTTCAAGGGTGGCGATCAGCAAAAGATCGTTGGCAACCTTTCCGGGGGTGAGCGCGGCCGTCTGCACCTAGCAAAAACGCTGATTTCTGGCGGTAATGTGTTGCTGCTCGATGAGCCGTCAAATGACCTTGATGTTGAAACACTACGCGCCTTGGAAGACGCCCTGCTCGAGTTTGCCGGCTGTGTGCTGGTAATTTCCCATGACCGCTGGTTCTTAGATCGTATCGCCACGCATATTCTGGCGGCCGAAGGCGACTCACAGTGGACCTTCTTTAACGGCAACTATCAGGAATACGAAGCCGATAAGCGTAAACGTCTAGGTGAAGAAGGTGCGAAACCTAAACGTATCAGATATAAACCGATCAGCCGTTAGGCAAAATAGGTTAATTGCGCGAGGCTTATAGCAGTGAATAGGCCTCGCGTTTTGAGACATATATACTGTGGCTGCGCTGGCAGAGGCCGTGCTCAGTAGCCGTTTATTTTTTTCGCTACGCAGATTACTATATTTAACTGCAATTAACGTTTATTTGCATGCAGCTCAGCCAGGTTGAATCAAGCATCACCTAAAACTAAAAACCCCACATTTATCATAACAATCAATGTGGGGTTTTTTTAATCGAGTAACGTCAAGTACTCAGATATTCACAGCATCGCCAAAATGGTGCGGTTTATTTCTTGGCAGCGGCTCTGGCTTTATCGGCGCGAATATTAGCGATCAAATAATCTGCGACTTTTAAGGCTTGCTCATTGCCACCGGCCATCGTGCTCGAAGTAATAAATTGACCATCAACAATAATACCCGGCACGCCGGTAGCACCGGAAGCGCGGAAAAATTGTGCAGCACGATTGAGTTTGTTATTCATAGAAAATGATTTGAATGCATCTTCAACTTTTTTTCTGTCTAAACCACCTTGTTTGCTAATCCAGTCAATTGCGGCCGCTTCATCGCTAGGATTGAGCGTTTTTTGTTTGTGAATCGCATCAAATAACGGCATGTGCAGCTTGTCGCTCAATTTCAAATCTTCTAAGGCGTAATAGGCTTTAGCCATTGGTGCCCAGTCGGCACGTGGCAGGCCTGGTACACGCTTAAATACAACATCAGCAGGTAATTTTTTAGCCCATGCGCTAATAATAGGATCAATTTGGTAGCAGTGTATGCAGCCGTACCAAAATAGCTCCGCCACTTCTATTTTATTGGGGGTGTCTGTCGCCATGGCTTGAGTCGTTTTATCAAAATCACGGCCAACTTGTGGATCTGCGGCAAGTACATTAAACGAAACCAGTAACATTAACGCGCTTAATAACTTCTTCATCTTAGACTTTCCTTTTAACTGAGCTTTAATTTTTAATGGTGAGCGCGAGTTGCGCACTCACCATCTTCTAAACGTGTGACTAGCAATTAAGTTAACAATTCAACACTAATTGTGATCAGCCGTGCTGATTAATCTTAACTACTTAACTTACTGGTTTTCATTATTGATTTTAATTAAATCAGCTTTGAAGCCATTACTTAATAGATCACTTTTAGTTTTATTGATTTGCTCTAAATCTTTTAACGGGCCAACGCGTACGCGATGCCAAACACCTTTGTCTGGAATAGTTGCCGTCTGCACCAAAGCCTCAAAACCCTGTAAGGCTAATTTAGCCTTCATGTTGTCAGCTTCTTCTTCACTTTGAAACGCGCCCGCTTGCAAAAAATAACTTTGCTGTACTACTGGCTGCGGCGCATGGGCTTCAAGTTTACGTTCTTCTTCTGCGCTGACTTTACTTTCGCTGTTAGGCAAAATAGTGTAAAAATCAAAACGGGTCTTGTCCTCACCACTGGCGCTATCAGCGTTTGCCGCCGGCTTGCTGGCATCAGTTTCGGTATTAGCCTTTTCTTTGATTTTGTCAGCTACGGATTTGTCTTGCGAGGCGAGCTCGGTAAAAGGACTTTCACCACCTTTAATAAACATGACGACGGACAGTGATGCCGCAACCCCCAACAAAAAACCTATCAGCAAGCCAGTTAATAATGGGCTGCCTTTGTTGCTGCTTGCGGCTTTTTCCGGCCTTGGTTTGTAATCTCTACTCATAGTCAACTCTAACCCTTACATTCTTTCTTTGGCAGCAACACCAAGCAAATCTAAACCATTTTTAAGGACTTGCTGCGTGGCGCTAATTAAGCTTAAGCGCGCTAGTTTAACCGCTTCATCATCAATTAAAAACTTATATTCGTTGTAGTAGCTGTGGAATTCGCTGGCTAATTCTTTTAAATAATTGGCAATTACATGCGGCGCTAGCTCAGTTGCGGCGCTGTCCACGGTTTCAGGATATTCGCTTAGACGCTGCATTAAAGCGGTTTCGTGTGCCGTCGTTAACGGGCTTAAGTCAGCATCAATCAGCTGCGCAGCAACAGCGCCATCCTGTTGCTGCCATTGACTTAGAACGCTGCAAATTCTGGCATGCGCGTACTGAATATAAAACACCGGATTGTCATTAGTTTGTGCACGCGCCAAGTCAATATCAAATACCAGCTGCGAGTCGGCACGGCGTGCGGCCAAGAAGTAACGTGTGGCATCAACACCAACTTCTTCAATCAGATCGCGTAAAGTGACATAACTGCCGGCACGCTTCGACAGTTTGACTTCTTCACCACCACGCATCACAGTGACCATCTGGTGCAGCACGTAATCAGGCCAGCCGCTGGGTATGCCTATATCTAGCGCCTGCAGCCCGGCGCGCACGCGGGTAATGGTGCTGTGGTGATCGGCGCCCTGCTCGTTAATGACGCGCACAAAGCCACGATTCCATTTATCGGCATGGTAGGCAACATCAGGTACAAAATAGGTATAACCGCCCTCAGATTTACGCATGACACGATCTTTATCATCACCAAAGCTGGTGGTGCGTAGCCATAAGGCGTTGAATTCTTCGTAAGTATGGCCGCTGTTAACCAAGGCATTAACGGTTTGCTCGACCTTGCCCTCAATGTAGAGCGCACTTTCCAATGAAAATATGTCAAATTTGATTTGAAAGGCCTGTAAATCCAAGTCCTGCTCATGGCGTAAATAGGCGACGGCAAAGCTGCGTATCGACTCGAGATCATTGATGTCGCCGCTGGCAGTCACTTCAGTATCATCAGCGATGACGGTGTGTTTGGTTAAAAAAGCAGCAGCAATATCGTTGATATATTCGCCGCGGTAACCATTTTCAGGAAAGCTGGCATCATCGGTCGACAAGCCTTTGCAGCGCGCGAGTACAGAAATGGTGAGGTTATCGATTTGCGCCCCGGCATCATTATAATAAAATTCGCGCGTAACATTCCAGCCGCTGGCAGCAAGCAGACGCGCCAAACAATCGCCTACTGCCGCACCGCGGCCGTGGCCGACATGCAACGGTCCGGTTGGGTTGGCCGAGACGAACTCCACTTGTACTTTTTGTGGCTGACCGCTGGCATCATGGCCTTTAGTATTGCGACCATATGCACCACCGGCGCTTAAAATTTCTTTCACGACCACTTGCCTGGATTGCGCACTTAAAAAGAAATTAATAAAACCGGCGCCGGCAATTTCAGTTTTAGCAATATAGTCACTGGCAGGTAAAGCGTCGATAATTTGGCTGGCGATGGCGCGTGGATTTTGCTTCAACGGCTTGGCTAAGATTAATGCCAAATTAGTAGAAAAATCACCATGGTCTGCAGATTTTGGCCGATCGAGTAAAATGTTGACCTCGGCGAGTTCAGGCGCAATAGATTTTGCGGCAGTGGCAAGTAATTGGGTAAGATGTGCTTTCAAAACAAATTCGCATCATTTAAGTGTAAATAAGCATTTTAACCTACTGCCGTCATTTTTTCTTTAATCCGCTATCAATCAAAGCGCTACTTTAAATTTACTCGCAGCATAATAATTAGCTAAACCGATAAAATTGCCTAAACCCATACTCAAAATTGCGCTGGACGTTCCATTGGATCGCTGCTTTGACTACTTAAGTGCAGGTCAGAAGGTGCATATTGGCCAGCGTGTGCTCGTGCCCTTTGGTCGACGCAGCCAAATTGGTATTGTCATGGCTGTGGCCGACAGTAGTGATGTTGCCATCGAAAAACTAAAGCCTATCCTGCAAGCCTTTGCTGAAGAAACGCCACTAGATGCTGAAATGCTGAGTTTAATTAAATTCAGTGCCGACTATTATCAGTACCCATTTGGGCAAGCCTTGTTATCGGCCTTGCCAGCACGTTTGCGCCAAATCGCGCCCGCAGTTTCACGTAAGCAATACGCTTACCAGTTAACGGCGCTGGGTTTAACGATAGATCTTGAACAGATCCCTAAAAGGCAGCTGCTGACGCGGCGTGTTTTTGCGGCGCTAAAAGCGAGTGCGTGCGCATTAACCGAACTTGAGCTCGACGAAATTTCCAGTAGCGCACGCAAAGCCATCAAGCAGCTAGTGAATCTGGGATGGGCAAGTAGCCAGCAAGTGGCTGCCGGCTTGCGTCTGCCAGCGCTAGCCATAGCGCCCGTACCCGAGCTAAATGCAGAGCAAACACTAGCGGTAGACAGCATCCTGGGGCAAGCACACGTTTTTAAAGCCTGGCTACTGCATGGCATTACCGGCAGTGGTAAAACGGAAGTGTATATACGCTTAATGCAGCAGGTGCTGGCAGAGGACGATGCGCAAGTACTGGTGCTTGTGCCGGAAATAAACCTGACACCGCAACTAGAGGCACGTTTTAGAAGTCGCCTGGCCAATTTCCCCTTGGTCAGCCTGCATAGCAATCTCAGCGAGGGTGAACGCTTACATCACTGGCAGTTAGCGCAGGCTGGAGCGGCTAAAATTATTATCGGCACCAGGCTTTCCATCTTCACGCCGTTACCTAAATTAAAGCTCATCATCATCGATGAAGAGCACGACAGTTCGTACAAGCAGCAAGATAGCATGCGCTATCATGCGCGTGATGTGGCTTTAGTGCGGGCACAGCGCTTACATATTCCGGTGGTATTAGGTTCGGCGACGCCGGCGCTGGAAAGCTGGCACAATGCGACGGCACATCAGGCGCCGGCGAATAAATACAGCTTGCTCAGCTTGAACCAGCGTGCGGTTAGTGCGGCAAAACTACCGCAGATTGATTGTATCGACACGACTAAAGTACATTTGCAGCAAGGCTTAACTCCGCAGCTGGTGGCCGCCTTGCGTTTAAGATTGGCGCGCAAAGAGCAAAGCCTGTTATTTATTAACCGCCGTGGTTATTCGCCGGTGCTGCTGTGCGCAGCGTGTCACTGGATTGCGCCGTGCATGCGCTGCAGCAGCAAGCTGGTGGTGCATTTAGGTCTTAAAAAATTACGCTGCCATCATTGTGGTCATGAGCAGAAAATACCCAGTCAATGCCCGAGCTGCGGCGATGCTGATTTACATCCTACCGGTCATGGCACGCAACGGCTAGAGCAAACCCTGGCGCAGTTATTTCCGGCAGCGCGCATTGCCAGAGTCGACCGTGACAGCACGAGTCGTAAAAACGCCTTGGTAGAAATGCTAGAGCAAGTACATAAGCTAGAAATCGATATTCTAGTCGGCACGCAAATGCTGGCTAAAGGCCATGACTTTCCAAACTTAACCTTAGTGGGCGTGGTTGATACTGATGGCGCGCTACATAGTCCGGATTTCCGCGCCAGTGAACGCTTGTTTGCGCAGTTGATGCAAGTTGCCGGCCGCGCCGGCCGCGCCGACAAAGCCGGACAAGTCATTATCCAAACGCAATTTCCGGAGCATGTGTTATTCAATGCATTACGCACGCAAGACTATGTCAGTTACGCCAATACCCTATTAGAAGAGCGCGAACAGGTACAATTTCCACCTTATGTATACACCGCGTTATTACGCGCAGAGGCGAATGAATATGCGTTAGTGCAGGCGTTTTTACAGCACGCATTTGAGTTAGCGCGGCGCTTGAATAGTGCGGTCTTGGTTTATGATCCAGTGCGCCCACAAATGGAGCGCTTAAAAGGCATGGAACGTGGCCATCTATTGATGCAGTCGAGTCGTCGCCCCGATTTGCAAAAATTACTTAAGTTTTTGGTGGCAGAATTAAGGGGCAAGGCTATTGCCGCTAAAGTGAGATGGGCGGTTGATGTAAATCCACTGGAATTTTGATATGACGGGCTAGCTGCTTTTGCTTAGTAGGCGCTAACAATGTGCTTTAAGCAGTCGCGTGTATGGTGATTAATGCAGCGCGTGGTTAAAATCAACTTAGCTAGTTTCGCCGTGGTTAGTCCTGCCAGGATTAATTTCTGTTTCTGCGGACTTGAGTACATCCTCACCAGTCAAAAAGCCTAACTGCTTTGCATGGCGCACTGCTGAAGATTCAAACATGCGCGCACGCCGGTCGGTATAAGTTTCTCTGCTGTAAGCCTTGATATTAGCTGTATTTTTAGGATCGGTTACCTGGCTCATTTTATGCCTTTCGTGAACACATCGGTCGGTTAGAAAATCCGCCATGACCAACAAGATAAATCCCGACAGATTTTTGCCTATGCGCGCTATATATAATCGGTGTTGAAGACTGTTGAGCTGGCAATGCAGCGCAACAGCCATGATTTTATAAGGAGCTTAAAACTTAGGTGCGGATGAAATCTGCTAGTAAATAGTTAGAGATTAATTTTATGGGCAGCAAAATGCAGGAGCAAGCATTTATAAAAGGAATAAAACCGGTAACTAATGGTTATTAAATATAACCATTATTGGATTTGCCCAGCCAGTGCCACTCAGGATGGGGGCGTTATCTCTTATTTCTCAAACGTGAGCAGATAGCTACGCAGATTATCCGCCTTGCTCTTGAGGCTAAGTTTTTTGCGGATATTTTTGCGGTGAATACTAATAGTTTCTGGCGACAGTGATAGCGTTGCGGCAATGACCTTGGTTGAAGCACCCTCGCGCACCATTGAGGCTACCTGAATTTCTTTAGGCGTAAGATTTTTGTAGGCAGAGGTTAGGCTGGTTGCCGAGCCGTAAGATGAAATCAGCCGTTGCAAGTTTGCGTCCAGTGTACTCAGTAAGCGCATGTGTTTAGGGTCGCGGCTGCTGTTTTTTAGTCTTTGTAAAAACGGCATCACTTCTTGCTTTAGTTCAAGGATGAGCAGGTTTTTCGCATCGGAATTTTCTGTTTCGCGCAGCTTGATCATCACTTTTAACGCCGTGTTAACCTCACTCGATTCTTCTTTAATCTGGCCCAGTTCGCTGACCGATTTTTCAACCTGTTTTTCGAGGCGCTTGCGGTCATCATTGAGTACTTTTTCGGCCTGCTTTTGCTCAGTAATATCGAGAAAAGAACCAACGTAATGTGTTGTTTTCCCCGCGGTATCTTTGACGGTTGAAATTAACATGCGCGCCGGGAATATCTCACCATTTTTACGCTTATCCCAGATATCACCATGCCAGTAGCCGCTGCTATTAATGGCGGTGGTGATCGCAGCGTAAAAAACGGCATCATGCCGCCCGGATTTGAGCATAGACACGGATTGGCCAATGGCCTCTTCTGCGCTGTAGCCGGTAAGCTGGGTAAACGCCTGGTTAACACGCATGATAATGCGCTGATCATTGGTTACCATAATGCCTTCTTGCGCTTCAAATGCGGAAGCGGCAATACGCAGTGACTCCTCAATTTGCTTGCGCTCAGTCACATCACGTGAAATGACAATAAAGCGCGGTGACTCATCGGCTATAGTTGATTTGCGCGCAACAGACAGCTCAAAGCAACGCTGGCCATGACCTAATTGCAATTCAATTTTTTTGTCGCGTGAAGAGCCGGTGCGATGCGCTTCCGCTAAAGCCGACATGATCACGTCAGCGGCATCGCGCGGCAGGACTTCTGTTACCAAATGACCTACTAAGCGTGCACGCGGCGCAACTGAAGCATTGCTCTGCATGGAATGGCAGTCATAATACATGCCGTCGAGGCCCATTTCGAATAAGGGGTCAGGGATAGCGTTGAGCGTAGCTTGCAGCTGGTGTTGTAATGCCAGCGTTTTAATTTCAGCATGCTTGATTTTACTAATATCGGTTAGGGTTACGCGCACTATGAGCTCGCCACTTTCAGTTTTGACGGGGACTGCATTCATATGCACATGGCGCATGATGTTTTCGGCAAGCTTGATTTGTATGTCAAAGCTTTGCGGGGCGTCGTCTGCGCTCAGTTTGGATAGATACAAGTGGTAGCGGTCTGCATTTTTAGCGGACATGTAGCGCGAAAACGGATTTTGCAGCAGTTTTTTGCGTTCGACACCAAGTGTAGTGGCCGCAGAAAAATTAGCCTCAGTAATCAGGCCTTGTGCGGTGAGTGTTAAATAGCCCACGGGTGCAAATTCAAACAGGTCAAGATAGCGGTCGCGAGATTCCTCCAGCGCTATATGCGCACGCAGCAATTCCTCATTTTGCATCTCTAGTTCTATCTGGCGCACCTGCAGTTCATGCAGCAGCAGCTCAACCGGAGCGGTCGCAGTCAATGGCATGTTCGCTTTTTGACTAGGGTTGTTAGCCAGTTCAGCTTCGGCTTCGGCTCTTAAATTGCGGCGCTCGTAAGGCGTTTTGCGTCTTTCTTCAGGTATGTTGCTCATTTCGCTTCCTCAATTGCTAGTGATATCAGTTGCGAGGTTCCAGATGTGCTGACGATGCGGCGTGTATTGAGCATTTTACGTAGCCCGGTCATAGCAAAATGATAGTCTACCGGATAATTGTCGAATATTTCGCCAATGCTGATCACCTGTTGCAGCCATGTCCGCAGCGCGCGAATGTCCCATTGCCGATTAGCGAGTTCATAAATCGGACGTTGTATGACTTGGTCTGGCACTGCTTTGAACACATGATAAAACCAGTGACTAGCGCAAACCACGTGTAAGGTATTATTGAGGACAACAAGCGGTTCGCGCAGCATTCTCACAAGGCCTTCAGCTAGAGTGAGTGCTTCTTGTATTGCAATCGCTTCAGCGCGCGTTGTTATGTCGGTGAACGTCAGCACTACACCATCAATGACATTGTCCCTGCTGCGGTAGGGCTCGATACGCAGCAGATAGCAACTGCCGCTAGTGTCTCGCACCTCGCGCTCGTAAGGCGTTAGCGTGTTCAATACTTGTTGCGCTTGCGGCAATAGATCATCACTTCCCAGATTGGATTTGATATCGCCTAGATGGCGGTTGATATCGGTAGTCGCCAGGCGATAGACACCGGTAGCATCACGCGTAAAGCGGCGAATATGCAAAGCGATATGGAAAATAATGCCGACACTGACATTGTCGAGCAAATTTTTCATATCGCTTTGCATATTCGACAGTTGCTTGTTCTTCGCTTGCAGCTCGGCAATAACCGTAATCAGCTCTTCATTGACCGACTGCAGCGCCACTTTAGAAGTTTCAAGCGCTTCATTGGCCGGCTGCATTTCTTCAAAGTTGAACAGCATTTCCTCGTTGCTGGCTTGTTGTTCTTCAATGGTCGCCAACAGTGACTCTTTAGAATGAGCAAGTTCTTGCTCGAGCTTGTCAATGCGCAGTTGTGCAGCACTTTCGCTGACGTTGCGTGCACGCATGGATTCGCTGGTTGTTAAGTGTCCTGCATCCTGAAAGCTCACTAATAACAGATTTTCCTCGGCATCAATGCCGGCAAGTTTACGCAGATTTAAGTTGACGGCAAACAAGCCGCTGTCGTTCTGAATGGATAGCTGCCGATTGATGACGGCTGCACCTTCGCTAGCCGCGGCAAAAATTGCTGACAACAACTCGGTCTGCAAGCCTTCACGCGCCATTTCAATGATGTTGAGCGTGGCCTGTCCAGGCGCAGGCCTCAGATATTTTCCGGTTTCACCGTGTACGTAGAGAATATTGCCCTGCATGTCGGTCACTACCGCCGCTGGCGCAAAGAATTTTAGCAGTGCGCGCTGCGCGAGTTCTGCTAACGTGGCTTCGCGTGACTTGTTTGGCGTGACAACGGCTGTTTTCACGCCCGCTGGCAGTGACCACGGCAAGCCGTTCACCAGCATCTTATGCGCAGAAACACCAGAATGTGTGGCACGGTAGAGCTTACACTGGCGGCTGATTGGCGTGAACAGCTCATTGTGGTTACCTATGCTTTCCGATGGTGAAAGTAAAAGTACGCCACCCGCTTTCAAGGCGTAATGAAAGCTTGGTATCAGCCGGTTTTGTAGCGCCGGTTCAAGATAAATCATTACGTTGCGGCAGCTGAGCAAATCAAGTTTGGTAAATGGCGGGTCTTTGATCACGTTTTGCACCGTAAACACCACCATTTCGCGGATTTCTTGTGTAATGCGATAGCCCGCATGCTCGTGTACAAAAAACTGACGCAATCGTTCCGGAGTGACATCCTGCACAATGTTTGGCAGATACAAGCCGGCGCGTGCAATCGCAATGGCGTCATCGTCAAGATCGGTGGCATAAAGCTGCACTGTGATTTCACGCTGCGTTGCCATCATCCATTCGCGCAGCAGTATGGCAATAGAATAAGCCTCTTCGCCGGTTGCACAGCCGGCGACCCACACGCGGAATACGTAGTCTTCGGGTTTATCCGCCAGTAGTTGAGGCAGTATATTTTGTGTGAGCTCGGCAAAAACTTCCTTGTCACGAAAAAAGTTAGTGACGTTGATTAAAAGTTCTTTGAACAGCAGATGTATCTCTGGCGGATTTTCTTTGAGGAATCGCAGATAAATAGCAGTGTCTTCAATGTTATGCAGTGACATGCGCCGGATAATACGGCGATGGATCGTGGTCTTTTTGTATTGTGAGAAGTCGTGTCCACAACTGCTGCGCAACAACATTAGTATCTGGTTAATACCAGTTAACGTCATTGATGGTAGATGCTCGCTAAGCGTGATGCTATGCTGTAAAGCGCTTATTAGCTTTTGCGGCATGTCTTCTACTGCGAGCACATGTGTCGGATAGCCGGCATTAATCGCGCTTATTGGCATGCCGTCAAACTTGGCCGTCTCTGGCAACTGCACCAGTGAAATGCCGCCTGCACCCAGAATAGCGCGTAAGCCTAAGGTACCGTCGCTGCCTGTGCCGGAGAGCACAATGCCGACTGCAAGCTCACCTTGATCCTCAGCGAGCGCGCGCATAAATATATCAATTGGCATGCCTTGCCCGCGCGGCGTCAGGGGCAAGTGCAGCTGCAGTTTTCCATGAAAAATAGCCATTTCACGATTGGGTGGAATGACATAAACCGAGTTCGGCGCTACTTGCATTTGGTCTTGTGCTTCGACCACCGGCATGGTGGTGGTGCGTTGCAGAATTTCCGTAAGAATGCTGCTGTGGCTTGGATCCAGATGCTGTATCAGTACAAAAGCGAGACCAGATGTCGGCGGAGTGTTGCGAAAAAACTGTTGTATTGCCTCTAGTCCGCCCGCAGAAGCACCGATGCTAATGATCGGAAAGTCAGCTGGCTTGGATTTATGTTCCGAGTCAGTGTCGGTTTTATCCATAGAAGCATGCGTTAGTTTCTTGGTAGCCACAAGTATCTTTCATTAAACGCAACTCATTGGATGCATATAGAATGCATATAATATGCATTATAAACACTAATCACTTCGCTGTACTATAACACAGGCGCGAATGCCTGCGTTCAGCGGCCATGTTTAGGCCTAATCTCGGGGACATAAGCCGACGACTTCTTTGGATCAGGCGATCATTAAACGCAAAATGGTTGAGGTATAATGATGGCTTAAGCGGGTGTGGTCCAATGGTAGGGCGCTAGCTTCCCAAGCTCGATACGCGGGTCCGATTCCCGTCACCCGCTCCAGATAATGAAATGAACAAGAGTTGGCGATAAAAATGGAAAATCAAGCACCACCTTCAGTCATGACTTTTGCCGGTACCGATCCTAGCGGTGGTGCCGGTTTGCAGGCGGATATTCTGACCTTTGCCAGCATTGGTTGCCATCCGCTTTCTGTAGTAACGGCGGTCACCGTGCAGGACACGCGTGGCGTGGATAGCGTATTTGCCATGGATGCGGATTGGGTTAATGATCAGGCGCGCGCTATATTAGAAGATGTGCAGGTGTCGGCATTTAAGCTCGGTTTATTAGGCTCGGTGGAAAATATCGCAGTGATTGCAGAAATCATGGCGGATTATCCGGACGTGCCGTTGCTGATTGATCCAATCTTAATGTCAGGTCGTGGTGATGACTTAAGCAATGATGACATGATGGATGCGATGATCGAGCTGCTGTTTCCGCAAGCGACTTTAATTACACCTAATAGTCTGGAGGCGCGTCGTTTTGCCTTTGCTGATGATACGGATGAAGTGTCGCTGACCTCTTTGGATGAATGCGCTGCAAGATTGCTCGCTATGGGTAGTGAGTATGTACTGATTACCGGCACGCATGAGCGTACGCTAGAGGTCAGTAATACCTTGTATGGCGATAATAAGTTTATCAAGGCCTATAACTGGGAGCGCTTGCTCGGCAGTTATCATGGTTCTGGCTGCACCTTAACCAGTGCGATTGCCGCCTGTATGGCGCACGGGCTTAGCATGGAAGAGGCGGTGCTGGAGGCGCAAGAGTACACCTGGCAAACGCTGAAAAATGGTTTTAGGCCGGGTATGGGGCAATTTATCCCGGACCGCATGTTTTGGGCGCGCGATGAAGAAGACGCGGTAGTGATCGGCGGAGAAAGCAGCGCTAAAACGCATTGATGGTCAGTTGCGGTTGCGATCCTATATGATAAGCGGTTTATACGTTGTAACTCCTGATATTGCCGATACAGCATTGCTGTGCAGTATGGTAACGGCAGCCATAGCCGGCGGTGCAAACATAGTGCAGTATCGCAATAAAGAGGCAAACCATTTATTACAAACACAGCAGGCGCGCGCGCTTTTGCCAATATGCCGGCAACATCAAGTACCATTGATCATTAACGATTCGATCAAAATCTGTTTGACGCTAGACGCAGACGGTGTGCATCTGGGCGCAGACGATGGTGATTTGAACGCAGCCCGGGCTAGACTAGGTGCGGGTAAAATATTGGGGGCTTCCTGTTATAACCGTTTTGATTTGGCGCAGGCGGCGCAACAGGCTGGCGTCGATTATGTTGCCTTTGGTGCATGTTTTGCGTCCAGCACTAAGCCTGGCGCGCCGGTTGCCAGTCTTGATTTATTTACGCGTGTGCAACAACAGCTCAACATACCTAGCGTTGCCATTGGCGGGATCACGCTAGAAAACGCCGCTTTGGCGATAACCGCCGGGGCATCTGCAATCGCCGTTATTAATGCTATTTTCAGTGCAGAAGACGTAAAATCAACTGCCCAACAATTCACTCAGTTATTCATATCATGACCTCACTTAATCAAGCCTTATTCGAAAAATCACAAAAACTCATTCCAGGCGGTGTTAATTCACCGGTACGTGCGTTTCGGAGCGTAGGCGGTACGCCGATATTCTTTAAAAAAGGTCTAGGCTCGAAGTTGTGGGATGTAGATGGTAAGGAATATATCGACTACATCAACTCCTGGGGGCCGATGATAGTCGGCCATGCCCATCCGGCGGTCATTAAAGCGGTGCAGGAAGTCGCAGAAAATAGCTTGTCGTTTGGCGCCCCCACCGGCCTGGAGCTGGAAATGGCGGAGTTGATCAATAAGCTGGTGCCGAGCATGGAGCAAGTGCGCTTGGTGAGTAGCGGCACTGAGGCGACGATGAGTGCGATTCGTGTGGCGCGTGGTTTTACCGGGCGCAGTAAGATTTTGAAATTTGAGGGTTGCTACCACGGCCATGCTGATGCGCTGCTGGTGAAGGCTGGTTCGGGCTTATTGACCTTTGGCGAACCAAGTTCGGCAGGCGTTCCAGCAGAAGTGGCTGCTCACACCTTAACCTTGGAATACAATAATACGCAGGCACTTAAAGAGTTTTTTGATCAGATTGGTGACGAGATCGCCTGTGTGATTATTGAGCCGGTGGTGGGCAATATGAATTTAATTGTGCCGCATATGGAGTTTTTGCAAACGCTACGTGAACTTTGTTCTAAGCATGGCGCAGTGTTGATATTCGATGAAGTGATGACCGGTTTCCGTGTGCATCTTGGTGGTGCGCAAGCGCTGTATAACATCAAGCCGGATATGACGACCTTGGGTAAAGTTATCGGTGGCGGTTTGCCGGTTGGTGCGTTTGGTGGCCGTAAAGATATTATGAGTTGTTTAGCGCCGTTAGGGGCAGTGTATCAAGCCGGAACATTATCTGGGAATCCGGTGGCGGTAACCGCCGGCTTGCAAACGCTAGCATTAGTGCAGGCGCCAGATTTTCACCTGAAACTGGCCGCGCAAACCAAAAAACTGGTGGATGGGCTGATTGCCGCGGCACAGGAAGCCGGTGTGGTGTTTAATGCGCAAAATGTAGGCGGTATGTTTGGTCTGTATTTCTGTGAAAAATGCCCGAGCAGCTTTAATGAAATTATGCAGTCGAATAAAGAGCATTTTAATAAGTTCTTTCACAGCATGCTTGATAGCGGTGTTTATCTGGGTCCGTCGGCATTTGAAGCCGGCTTTGTTTCGGCGGCACATACCGACGCCGATATAGACTTTACGCTGGCTGCTGCGAAAAAAGCATTTCGGACGCTAGCTGCCAACTAAACTGGCAAATATTAGTTTCAATATCCATCTGCACGGATTTGTTAAAATAATCTCGATCTTTAAGCTGTATCTTATTGAACACATAGAAATTTAACGGTAAACTTGAAGGTTCCGCTAAATGTTTTGTGATTAGATAATATGGCATCAGATTTAAGTAACTCAAATGCGCAGCATAACCGTCAAGTTGCGTCTCATGACTCAGTTGCAAACAACTCAACTATAGAAAATGCAAGCAGGCTTAATGGCGCCAAGCCGGATAAGCAGGGCTTGTATAACCCGTCCAATGAGCATGATGCTTGCGGTGTAGGCTTTGTTGCACATATCAAAGGCAAAAAAAGCCATGACATCGTGCAAAAAGGTTTGGAGCTGCTCACTAACCTGACGCATCGTGGCGCAACCGGTTACGATCCAAAATTGGGCGACGGTGCCGGTTTGCTGATGCAAATGCCAGATGCGTTCATGCGTAAAGAGGCCGCCAAGCTTGATATCGAGCTGCCGGCAGCGGGAGACTACGCGGTCGGTAATGTATTTTTACCACAGGCGGCGAATAATCGAGCTGTGTGCGAGACCTTAATCAGCAAGATCATCGCCGAAGAACAACAAACCTTACTTGGCTGGCGCAATGTGCCGGTGAATAACAGCAATATTGCGCAGGCCGCACGTGATGTCGAGCCGTGCATGCGTCAGCTTATTATTGGCAGTACTGCTGCCGATCAAAATGCATTCGAGCGCAAGCTGTTTGTCATCCGCAAGCGCATTGAACATGCGGTGCGTGCGCTTAATCTGCAAGATAATGCCGCTTTTTACATACCGTCATTATCATCACGCACGATTGTCTATAAAGGCATGTTGCTGGCAAATGAAGTCGGTGTTTACTACGAAGATCTAAACGATGTCAGCGTGGTTACCGCCCTAGCCCTGGTGCATCAGCGTTTTTCAACCAACACCTTCCCGGCTTGGGATCTGGCGCACCCGTTCCGCATGATCGCCCATAACGGCGAAATCAATACCGTGCAAGGCAATATCAACTGGATGGCGGCGCGACATGAAACGATGCGTTCAGCGTTATTAGGTGATGATCTCGAGAAATTATGGCCGTTAATTGTCGATGGCCAGTCCGACTCCGCCTGTTTTGATAACTGTTTGGAATTGTTAGTCGCCGGTGGTTACAGCCTGCCACATGCGATGATGATGCTGATCCCTGAAGCATGGTCGGGCAACCCATTGATGGATGCCGAGCGCCGCGCGTTTTATGAGTACCATGCTGCCCTAATGGAGCCATGGGATGGGCCGGCAGCAGTCGCCTTTACCGATGGCCGTATGATCGGTGCCACTTTAGACCGTAACGGCCTGCGTCCGGCGCGCTATCTCGTGACCGATGATGATTTGGTGATGATGGCGTCCGAGATGGGTGTGCTGACCTTCCCGCAAGAAAAAATTGTTAAAAAATGGCGGCTAGAGCCAGGCAAAATGCTATTGATTGATATGGAACAGGGTCGCATTATTGACGATGCTGAAGTCAAAACATCACTGGCTACGGCTAAGCCTTACAAGCAATGGATAGAAAAAACACGTTACTTTCTGAGTGATATGCCTAAAGTAGGCGGTACGATAGAAATCGCTGCCAGCTTGCCACCACTACCATTATTGGATATGCAGCAAGCGTTTGGCTATACGCAGGAAGACATTAAATTTGTGCTATTGCCGATGGTGCAAAATGGCGAAGAAGGCTCAGGCTCTATGGGTAACGACGCCGCTTTGCCGGTACTGTCTGCCAAGCCTAAGTTGCTCTACAACTATTTTAAGCAATTGTTTGCGCAAGTGACCAATCCGCCGATAGATCCGATTCGTGAAGAACTAGTGATGTCATTGGTGACTTTTATTGGTCCTAAACCTAACTTATTCGGTTTAGATGAAGTTAAACCGGCACTGCGTTTAGAGGCTAGTCAACCGGTATTGACTTTGGATGAGCTCGAGCAGTTAAAAGCGATTGCGACTCTTACGCAAAACCAATATAAATCGTTGGTGCTGGATATCACTTACCCGGTAGCTTTGGGTAAAGCTGGCATGGCGGCCGCCGTGGCGGGCATTGCCAGCGCTGCTGAAAAAGCGGTGCAAGATGGCTTTAATATTTTAATTCTGTCCGATAGAAACCTCAGTGAGGAGCGTCTAGCTATTCCTGCGCTGCTCGCCTGTTCTGCTACGCATGAGCATTTAGTCCAAGCCGGCTTGCGCACCAGTACTGGTTTAGTCATCGATACTGGCTCGGCACGTGAAGTGCATCATTTTGCCTTGCTGGCAGGTTATGGCGCTGAAGCGGTCTGCCCATGGCTGGTGTTTGAAACCATTAGCCATATGGACGTGAAAGACCGGGCTGAGGCGCCGAAGAAATTTGTGAAGGCGATCGGTAAGGGCTTGTATAAAGTCATGTCTAAAATGGGTATTTCTACCTATCAGTCTTACTGCGGCGCGCAGATTTTTGAGGCTATCGGTCTTAATTCTGCATTTGTTGCCAAATACTTTACGGGCACAACCACTAATATTGAAGGTATAGGCTTAGATCAAGTTGCCGAAGAGGCGCTACGTATTCATAGTTCCGCCTTTGGCGAAGATCCGGTACTGGCCAATAGCCTGGATGCTGGCGGTGAATATGCATACCGTGTGCGCGGTGAAGAGCACATGTGGACACCGGATTCCATTGCAAAATTGCAGCATGCGACCCGTACCAATCAATATGAAACTTATAAAGAGTATGCCAAGCTAATCAATGACCAAACGCGGCGTCATATGACTTTGCGCGGTTTATTTGAAATTAAACCAGCAGCGGCGGCTATTCCACTTGCGACAGTGGAATCGGCGAAAGAAATTGTAAAACGTTTCGCTACCGGCGCCATGTCATTAGGCTCTATTTCTACCGAAGCCCATGCCACACTCGCTATTGCCATGAACCGTATCGGCGGCAAGTCCAATACGGGTGAAGGCGGTGAAGATGCCAAACGTTTCATCACTGTGGCGACTGACACAACGATGGCTAAGGTGATCGGCGAGCATGTCATTGAAAAAGACATTGCGCTGCTAGCTGGCGATTCGATGCGCTCAAAAATCAAGCAAGTAGCTTCTGGCCGCTTTGGAGTGACGGCAGAATACCTGGCTTCAGCCGATCAGATTCAGATCAAAATGGCGCAAGGCGCAAAACCGGGTGAAGGCGGTCAGTTACCCGGCCATAAAGTCAGTGAATATATTGCCAAGCTGCGTTTCTCAGTGCCTGGCGTTGGCTTGATTTCACCGCCACCGCATCATGATATTTATTCCATTGAAGATCTGGCGCAGCTGATTCACGATCTGAAAAATGCCAATCCGAAAGCCTCTATTTCAGTCAAGTTAGTTTCTGAAACCGGTGTCGGTACCGTGGCAGCTGGTGTAGCTAAAGCTAAGTCAGATCATATCGTCATTGCTGGCCATGATGGCGGCACCGGCGCCTCACCGTTGTCTTCAGTGAAACACGCCGGCACGCCATGGGAACTGGGTTTATCTGAAACGCAGCAAACGCTGGTGCTCAATCAATTGCGCGGCCGTGTGGTGGTGCAGGTTGACGGGCAAATGAAGACCGGCCGTGATGTACTGATCGGTGCGTTGTTAGGCGCCGACGAATTTGGTTTTGCCACCGCACCGCTAGTGGTTGAAGGCTGCATCATGATGCGTAAATGCCATCTCAATACCTGCCCGGTGGGCGTGGCTACGCAGGATCCGGAATTACGCAAACGCTTTAGCGGTCAGCCTGAGCATGTCGTCAATTATTTCTTCTTTGTCGCAGAAGAAGTACGTGAACTGATGGCCGCTATGGGTATTGCCAAGTTTGATGACTTGATTGGCCGTGCAGATTTACTCGATATGCAGGCCGGTATCGATCACTGGAAAATAAATGGCTTGGATTTCGGCAAGATTTTCCATCTGCCAGCAATGCCTGCCAGCGTTTCACGCAAAAATAATGATGTGCAGGATCACGGCTTAGTCAAAGCGCTTGATAACCAGTTAATAGCACTGGCACAACCGGCCTTGGAACACGGCAAAAAAGTGGTATTGGATATCAATATTTCTAATACCAACCGTACCGTCGGCACCATGCTGTCAAATCAGGTTGCTAGCCGTTACGGCAGTGCTGGCCTTGCCGATGACACTATCCATGTCAACTTTACTGGCACTTCCGGTCAAAGTTTTGCTGCATTTTTGGCCAAGGGCATTAGCTTTGAGCTCAGTGGCGAAGGCAATGATTACGTCGGCAAGGGTTTATGTGGCGGTCGTATTGTGATTAAACCGCCGAGCAACTTTCGTGGCCTATCACATGAAAATATTATTGTCGGCAATACCGTCATGTATGGCGCAACCACTGGTGCCAGCTACTTTAGCGGTGTGGCCGGCGAGCGCTTTTGCGTACGTAACTCCGGCGCATCAGCCGTGGTTGAAGGCGTGGGTAACCATGGTTGTGAATACATGACCGGCGGTACGGTCGTGGTATTAGGCTTAACCGGACAGAACTTTGCCGCGGGTATGAGTGGCGGCGTGGCCTATGTTTATGATGAAGATGGCCTATTTGCGCAACGATGTAACCTCGGCATGGTCTCATTGGAACAGGTACAGCGTTTAAGTGAGGTGGCGGCAGATGCTGTGCATCACTTGGATCAGCCGGATGAAACCACCCTGCTGGGCCTGATGAATCAACACGTGAAATATACCAACAGCGCGCGCGCCATAGCACTGCTCGCAGATTGGGATAACGCGCGTGCTAAGTTTGTAAAAGTGATGCCAAATGAATATAAACGCGCCTTGATTGAACTCGCTGAAGATAAAGCATTAGTAGCCGCATAATTGGGAAAAGACTGTTGATATGGGTAAAGTAACCGGGTTTTTAGAATACGAACGTTTAGCTGAAGCGAATTTGCAGGTCAAAGATCGCGTTAAAAACTATAAAGAATTCGTATTACATCTGACTGACGATCAAGCCAAGCAGCAAGGTGCGCGCTGTATGGATTGCGGTATTCCGTTTTGCATGACCGGCTGTCCGGTGAATAACATTATTCCCGACTGGAACGATTTGGTTTACCAGCAGGATTGGCGCAGTGCGATTGATGTATTGCATTCTACCAATAATTTCCCTGAGTTTACTGGCCGTATTTGTCCGGCACCGTGCGAAGCGGCGTGTACTTTGAACATCAATGATGATGCGGTCGGGATTAAATCTATCGAGCACGCGATTATTGACAAGGCCTGGGAAAATGACTGGGTAACCCCGCAAATAGCCACGCATAAAACCGGCAAAAAAGTCGCAGTTGTCGGCTCAGGCCCAGCGGGGCTAGCTACAGCGCAGCAGTTGGCGCGTGTTGGCCATAGCGTGGTGATACTTGAAAAAAATGACCGTATCGGTGGTTTATTACGCTACGGCATTCCAGATTTCAAAATGGAAAAAACCCATATCGACCGCCGGGTAAAACAAATGACGGCAGAAGGTGTGGAATTCCGTGTCAATCAACACGTCGGCGAAAATGTGCAAGCGGATGTTGTATTAGCCGAGTTTGATGCCGTGGTTTTGGCCGGTGGTGCAGAACATCCACGTGACTTACCCGTGCACGGCCGCGAGCTAGACGGCGTAATGTATGCCATGGATTTCCTGATGCCGCAAAATAAGGTGGTGGCTGGCGATACGGTGCCCAATCAAATCATGGCCACTAATAAACATGTAGTAGTGATCGGTGGTGGTGATACCGGCTCGGATTGTGTCGGTACTTCCAATCGCCACGGTGCCTTATCAATTACACAGTTTGAATTGATGCCACAGCCGCCGGCACAAGAAAACAAAGAGCTGGTCTGGCCAAACTGGCCGCTGAAAATGCGTAGTTCTAGTTCGCATGAAGAAGGCGCACATCGGGACTGGTCAATCACGACCAAAGAACTGATTGGCGAAAATGGCAAGCTTGTGGGATTAAAAGGCAGCAAGGTGGAATGGAAAGACGGCAAAATGCAAGAGGTCGCCGGCACCGAGTTTGTGATTAAAGCTGACCTGGTCTTACTTGCCATGGGTTTTGTCTCACCGGTACAAAAACTACTTGAAGCCTTTGGTGTAGAAAAAGACCAGCGCGGTAATGCTAAAGCTAGTACAGAAGGCATGAACAGCTATGCCACTTCATCCGCCAAAGTGTTTGCCGCAGGTGATATTCGTCGCGGTCAGTCATTGGTGGTGTGGGCAATACGCGAAGGCCGTCAGGCCGCGCGCGCAGTCGATGAGTTCTTGATGGGGTCGTCTATACTGCCACGCTAGACTGCAACGTTAGATTGCAGGCTTAGTGCTTGCGTTCGCTACATCAATTAAAACCAAAGGATGCAAGCTCAACTGCGTCCTTTTTTTATTAGGCAATTAAAATGAATCAGCTACAAAATGACACGTTCCTTAAAGCGCTGCTACGCCAACCTACTGATTACACCCCGGTATGGATGATGCGTCAGGCCGGTCGTTATTTACCTGAGTATAGGCAGAGCCGTAAAACTGCCGGTAGTTTTTTACAGCTGTGTAAAAACAAAGACTTCGCCACCGAAGTCACGATGCAACCTATAGACCGTTATCCATTGCTGGACGCGGCGATTTTGTTCTCCGATATCCTCACCGTGCCCGATGCCATGGGCTTGGGTCTCTATTTTGAAGACGGTGAAGGCCCGAAATTCGAGCGTACGCTGCAACAGGAAGCCGATATTAAAAAGCTGGCGGTGCCGGACATGGCGAGCTTGCAATATGTATTTGATGCAGTGAGCCAGATCCGTAAAACCATTGATGGCCGTCTGCCGCTGATTGGTTTTTCCGGCAGTCCGTGGACGTTGGCGACCTATATGGTCGAAGGTAAAGGCAAAACCGACTTTTTAACGATTAAGAAAATGGCTTATGCACGGCCAGATTTACTGCATCATATTTTAGAAACAACGGCGCAGTCAGTGATTTTATACCTGAATGCACAGATCGCCGCTGGTGCCCAGGCCGTCATGATCTTTGACTCATGGGGTGGCGCATTGTCGCACGACGCTTATATTGAATTTTCACTGAATTATATGCAGAAAATTGTCGCCGGCCTCACCAAAACCAATGATGGGCGCACGGTGCCTAGCGTAGTCTTCACTAAAGGCGGTGGCCTGTGGCTAGAAGCGCAGGCAAAAATCGGTGCTGATGCGCTTGGACTTGATTGGACCGTAGATATTGGTCAAGCACGGCAGCGTGTCGGTGATCAAGTCGCCCTGCAAGGCAACCTTGACCCGGCTATCTTATTATCAACGCCAGAAGTCATATCCGCCGAAGTTGGCAAAGTATTGCACAGTTATGGTCGTGGTCACGGCCATGTCTTTAATCTAGGTCACGGTATCACCCAGTTTACGCCGCCAGAAAATGCGGCGGCAATGCTCGAAGCTGTGCGCGCGCATAGTCAGCAATATCACCGCTAGGCATGCGCTAGAATAGGCAGATAGCCAGTATCTCCCTTTTGCTATTAGCGCTAGGTTTTATTGTTGTTTAATGAAATTCAGTATCGTATCCACATCGCTATTGGCAAAAGGGTCTTGCGGATGATTGTCGGCCTTGCCTGGTTCGGCAAAGATTTCAACAATCTTTTCATCGTTGACCAGCATAGAGTAGCGCCACGAGCGGCTACCAAAGCCTAGGTTATCTTTTTTTACCAGCATACCCATCAGGCGCGTGAAGTCGCCATTGCCATCTGGCAGCATCTTAATATGCTTGATATCGAGATTTTTGCCCCATTGGAACATGGTGAACGCGTCATTAACGCTTAGGCAATAAATTTCATCGATGCCGAGGTCGATAAACTGCTGATATTTGGCTTCAAAGCCGGGTAAATGTGTACTCGAACAGGTGGGTGTAAACGCGCCTGGCAGTGCAACGATGACAACTTTCTTGCCTTTAAATATATCGGCGCTACTGACATCCTGCCAGCGGAATGGATTTTGACCGCCTATACTCTGATCACGAACGCGGGTTTTAAAGATTACATTAGGTACGGTTGGGACCATGATTGTTCCTTATAAGTCAGTTGAAAGTAGGTTAAGCCTGTGCATGCGTGCATGACTGGAATTCATTCTTAGCGCGCACCCTGAGTTTAGTGATCAGTTTATTGATCTAGAAATGGGTAATCGATATAGCCCTTGGCGCCACCGCCATAAAGGGTGTCGTTATCGAGTGGATTCAGCGGCGCATCAAGCTTGAGACGCGCCACCAAATCCGGGTTTGCTATAAATGGCCGACCAAAAGCGATTAAGTCAGCCAGACCTTGTTGACGTGCGCTAATGGCCAGTTCGCGGTCATAACCGTTATTAGCAATATAGAGGCCGTTAAATAGCTTTCTCAGGTGTTGCAAGTCAAAACCGCCCTCAACCTGGCGTGGTCCGCCGGTAACACCTTCTATCAGATGTAAATACAGCAGATCAAATGCATTAAGTTGCTGCACTACATAGCTAAACAGGGTTTCCGGGTCACTATCGGCAATGTCATTGGCCGGGCTAATAGGTGAAAGTCTTATGCCTACACGTTCAGCTCCCCAGACCGAGACAACAGCAGCGGTGACTTCAAGTAAAAGGCGTGTACGGTTTTCTAAGGTGCCGCCGTAAATATCGTTACGTTGATTAGTACCGTCGCGCAGAAACTGGTCAAGCAGATAGCCGTTAGCCGCATGAATTTCCACGCCGTCAAAACCGGCATCAAGCGCGTATTGTGCAGCTTGTCGATACTGCGCGACGATGCCAGCAATTTCACTGAGTTCTAATGCACGTGGCGTCACAAACGGTACAAAGCCAGCTTCGGTAAACGCTTGGCCTTCGGGCTTAATTGCCGAAGGCGCAACCGGTAATGCATTGTCAATCTGTAGTGACGGATGCGAGATGCGACCGACGTGCCACAGTTGCAGAAAAATACAACCACCGTCTTTGTGCACAGCTTCGGTGACCAACTTCCAGGCTTCAACCTGCGCTCTGTTATAAATGCCCGGGGTAAAGGCGTAGCCTTTGCCCTGTGGCGAAATCTGTGTCGCCTCGGCAATAATTAGGCCGGCGCTGGCACGCTGGCGGTAGTACTCGGCAGCCATAGCGCTAGGTATATCGCCTTTTTGGGCACGGCTGCGTGTCAGCGGCGCCATAACAACACGATTGGATAATTTATAAGGGCCAAATTGGACTGCTTGAAATAGATCGGAAAGATCCGATGTGGGTATATTTACGCTAGACATAGATTCCTTGGTTAACATTACTGAATGTGATTAATCTTAGGTCGCTAGGCTAGAGGTGGTTTGATGGATAGTTATCATTAGCAGATAACAAGCGGACTTGTCTTTATCGACTTCAGACTTTTATATTAACGGTGTGCGCCATTTCGCTCTGTGCGTTAACGAACATTGAAGCGTATCGGTGTCACTATTTGGCGAGGCATGCCCGGAAACAGGCATGTGCTAGCTGGAGAGGATTTGAAGCGGATGGAAAATATAACGAGGAGTGTGTTAGTCGCAATAACTTATTGCAAGACCATATTAGCGCGCTGCGTTTAGTGCTGGGGCTGTTTTAGCCTGCTGCTGTAGCTGAGGGAAGCGCTTGCAGCATGCTGCTGCAAGCGGGATCTGGTTTGATTCTAGTGTAGCGACATGCGTTTTAAGGTGTCATCTTTATCAATAAACTTGTGTTTTAATGCGCCTAAAATATGCAGCGCAAGCACAACTAAAATAACGATGCCGAGCAGCTCATGCACTTCTTCAAAAGTTTCGCGCAGCGGATTGTTATCTAGCCCTTTAATCAGCGCTATACCAAACCATTTCACACCGTATTTACTCATGATTGCCATAGTCAGGCCGCTTAGCGGCACTGCCAGCATCAGTAAATACAGCAGATGGTGAGTGCCATGAGCAAGCTTGGTTTCCCATGCTTTGTAGCTACTCAGTAATGGCGGTGGGCGGTGGGTCACACGCCAGAAGATGCGTAGCGCGATCAGCGCCAGGATGGTTACGCCCAAGGATTTATGCAGATTGAAATAAAAGGTTCGGGGTGAAGCCTCTGCGCTCAACTGCCAGCTGTAGATGCCCAAGTCAAATAAATCATAAGCCATCTGCTTGGGTGCGTCTTTGGGTAATTCAGCCATAAACCAGCCCAGGGCAAACATGGCAAAGATACATATCGCAACCAGCCAGTGTAAAACAATGGCGGTTTTGGTGTAGCGAGTAGCGCTATTTTTCATACGGAATCCTTAAATAATCGGGTTGCTGTGCAACTATGACATAAACCTTTACACTAGATATTATCATTGTAAGTAATTTTCCCGGCAATACTTTCTCTAGGTATTTAAAAATGACACAGCTTATGCATCGCAACTGGCGTTCAACGCAGCACATATTCCTGATAGGGCTGTGTAGTTTATTTTTAACAATCGGCTGCGCACAGGCGCAAACGCCGAAGTCGCCACTTAAAACCGGTGAATTTTCGCTTGAAAATCTCGGTAGCGGTATCTATGTGCATCACGGCCAGCACCTCGATATTGATCATGGCTACCAGGGAGATATCTGCAATATCAGCTTTATCGTCGGCAACCGCGGTATCGCCGTGATTGATACGGGCGGCAGTCTTAAGGTCGGCAAGCAATTGCGTGCCGCGATTAAAAAAGTCAGTCAGCTGCCAATTATGTATGTGATCAACACGCATGTGCATCCGGACCATATTTACGGCAACGCGGCATTCTTGCAAGATAAGCCTGAGTTTGTCGGCCATGCCAAGCTTGCCACCATCATGCAGCTACGCGAAGATGCCTACGCCAAGCTCAACAGCAAATTTTTGGGGGCAGATGCACTAGGCAGCGATATGGTGCTGCCGACGCTAGTAGTGCAACAGTCTATGGATCTGGATTTAGGCGACAGAATCATCACGCTAACGTCCTATGCCGCAGCGCATACCATTACCGATATTTCTGTCATCGATCGTAAAACCAAGACTTTATTTAGCGGAGACTTATTATTTATTGAGCGCACGCCAGTGATTGAAGGCGATATTAAAGGCTTAATTGCAACGCTCGACACCATAAAAACTTATGCGCTGACACAAGTGGTGCCCGGGCATGGTCCGGTAAGCCAAGACTGGGTGAAATCCATTAACAATGCGCAGCGTTATTTAACTACGCTGTTGACGGACATCCGCGCCAGTATCAAGAAAGGTGAATCTATGGAGCAAGCGATGAACACGGCCGCGGCCAGTGAGAAGGACTCGTGGCAGTTGTTTGATGTTGCCAACCGGCGCAATGTCAATACGCTCTATCCGGCACTAGAGTGGGAGTAACAAAAGCGGCATTAAGCCGCTTTTGTTATAGGATTAAGTATAATTTATTTGCGCAGATTATCCACACTAAAGCCAGTTTGCGGATGTGCTGCCAGTAATAACATACCGCCGGTAACGCCCAGATAGATCAGCATAGATGACAGGTCAAACTGGCCTAAAACGATGGCTAAAAACAATGCCAACCCAGCCAATACATAGGCAAATACTCTGGTTTTATAACCAACCAGCAAGCCGAAACCGGCGACTAATTGCACCAGAATCAGCAGCGGCGCGAAGATTCCAGGTAAACCCACCTGACCTAATGTGACTTGATAATCAATATAACCATTAGGGTGACTCATGATCGCGTTTAAGCGCAACGCCACCAGACCTAGAAATACGAGCGCCAACAGCATACGTGCAGCGGCTAATTGATATTTTTGCATGTAAAACCTTTTCAGTAGCTTAAGTTAAGCAGGGATAAAGGATGCATGATGCACTGAAGTCTTTTACACTGCAAGTTTACACGACAAGCCAGCCCCTTAATTCACCATGGAATTTAGCGCTAAATTGCATCAGGAATCTATAAATTTTTCGATTGTGGCATGTAGCTGGCACACGCATGCTGTAGCGCTGGCACAGATACGCGAGCAAGTCTTTATTCTGGAGCAGCAGGTGCCAGTTGCAATGGAGTGGGACGGTGTCGATGCGAGCGCGCAACATTTGCTAGCAATCAATGCGCAGGGTGAGTCTATAGGTTGTGCGCGATTGCTCGACAACGGCAGTATTGGACGGATGGCGGTAATAAATGCCTGGCGCAGCTTAGGGGTTGGTTCTGCTTTGTTAGTGCAGGCGATAGCACTGCATCAGCAGCAAGGCATCAAAACGATTACGCTATCGGCACAATTGCATGCGCTGGCTTTTTATGCACGAGCCGGATTTGTGATTGCTAGCGAGCCGTATTTAGATGCCAATATCATGCATGTGGATATGCGGCTCGATCTTAGCCTTGAATAACCTTAACTGGCTGCAAACTTTATAAAAACTACATACGCTTTCTAAATTGCTTAAAGCGAGCCGATTGTATAAACTCACGCCAATAAAAAATTTAACTTCATCATTTTCATTCATCATCATTAATTAAGGATTATTCATGTCAAAGATCATTTTTAAAGCCGGCGAAGCGACGGTTTACACCGAAGGTAAAGACGTCTCAGCAGCCATGCCAGAAATTTTAATTGGTAGCGTTGACGGTCCAGTGGGCCAGGCATTTGCCAACATGATGGCGCAGAATAAAGGCCATACTGCAATGTTTGCTGTGCGCGATATTAACCAGCTGGTTCGTCCAGCTTGTATGATGGTGCCAAAAGTTACCTTAAAGGACAGCGCTAATATCGCGTTGTTTGGCGGCTTAGTGCAAGCGGCAACTGCCGATGCTATTTTGGATTGCGTCATCGAAGGCATTATTCCGAAAGATCAAGTCAACGATTTATGCATTATCAGTTTGGTGTGGATTGATCCAGGTGCAGCTAAAGATGCTAACCTCGATAAAGCTGATATGTATAAAAATAACTATGATGCGACCAAGCTCGCTATTAAACGCGCTTTAAATGACGAACCGAGTATTGATGAGCTGATTGCCAATCGTCACAAAATCAAGCATTGCATGTGGGAAGAGTCTTGGGATCAAAAGTAAGCTTAGACCTGATCCTCTAGCTCGAAACAGCACGCGAAGTGCAATAAAAAAGCGGCCTAGGCCGCTTTTTTATTGCACTCAATATCAACAACGCCGATGGGATGGTTTTAGCTAATAACTCGCTTTAGTCAAAAGTTTAACTGCACAGCGGAATTGTAAAATGCAGGCTTAGCTTTTTTTGAGCCAGCTGCGCGCCACCTGCATAACCAGCCAGCCAGCCTGTAGCCACTTGCCGGCGCGTGTTAGCCGCATCAGTCCTAACAGGCTCAAAGTGCCTACCATAAACACTGGATGCTGCTTTACATAGCTTACTATGCTTAAGCCGCGGTCAGCCAAGGCTAGCGGCGTACGCCATGGCTCAATATGCTGCGCGATCATAATACGCTGCGCCGCCGCCTGAGCTACCAGTTGTTGACGACGCTGCGCTAGCTTGGCAAGCTTCACATTCATGAATCAGACTCGAGTTCTTGCTGGTCTTTCGATAGCTCGGTCAAACTAGCGGCAAACATGCGCGGCATGGCTCTAATGTCACGTAACGCAATGCGGCACAATATTAAACCTGCGATCAGAAACACTGCGGTAAGCGTAGCCAGTGCGAGTAGACGATGCGTATCCCAGAATGCAACCACGATCAACATCGCCAATAGCACGACGCCGATACACAGGCAAAACAGCGACACAAAAGTCACGACGAATAATGACAGCAAGCGCTCTCTACCCTCCTCTAGATCGGTAGAAAGCAGATCAAGACGGGTGTAGATGATGGCAATTAAAGTAGCCGTCAGGTTTTTCAGTGATACGAACAGGCCTTCACTTGCCACGGGTTTTCCCTCCGTTGTGTTCAAACTAGCGACGACCTATTAGCAGGCCGATAACGAGGCCCACCGCTGCAGCAGCGCCAACAGCACGCCATGGATTTTCGTGTACATAGTCATCGGTCACGCGGGCGGCTGCCTTGGTCTTTTCGAGCAAAGCCTCCTGAGTGTTGGCAATTTTTACTTTAGCTGCTGCTAGAGAATCTTCTGCCTTGGCACGCAAGGCAACAAAAGCCTCGCCGCCTTGAGCTGCGGTGGCTTTAATTAACGCTTCCGCATCGGCAATAACGACTTTAAAGTCAGCAATGAGCTGTTCTTTAGTCACGTCAGAAATTTCGTCGCCGGCGGGTATGTTTTTTGTAATCATGTAAATTCTCCTTAAGTCATTTTGGGTGGAGCTAGTGGCAATAGTCGCTATTCAAATACTCGTAATTGCTGCTGATAAGTGCGGCTAAATCGCAGGCTTTGCAACTATTCATCCATAGTCTGTAGCCTAATCCTACCCTTAGCGCCGTGTTTGATCAAGTCATTGCCTAACGACTTAAGCGTATGCTGGCTAAGCGCGACATGAAAGTTAATGCTAAACGCAGCGGAGAATGCGGCAATTGATCTAGAACAAATATAACTTTAAAAATTGATCATGCGGTTTTAATTGAGCCCTCGCTTAGTGCGGCAGCTAGTTTTGTTCGCACTCTGTTTTAAGCTTAGGCTTTTAATAGGGACTGTAAAATTTTTCGGACTGGCGTCGGAATCGCAGCGTTAATTGCATCTTCAATGCTCAGCCATATTTGTCCGGCCTCACTTGCATGGGGATCAAGCTGGCTGACGTGCAGCATTTGCGGTTGAATATGCAGCTTGAAATGGGTGAAGGCATGGCTTAACAGCGGCAATGCCTGGCCGCTGTTGGCGCTTATGCCAAAGCGTTTTTTTACCAGGGGTTCAATCGCCAATATTTCCTCAGCATCCGCTTCCGGAAAGCTCCACAAGCCGCCCCAAATACCTAGTGGTGGCCTTTTCTCCAGCATAACGCTATTAGCATGTTGCAGTATGAGCATGGTCGTATTTTTTTCTGGGATGGTTTTACGTGGCTTTGGTGTTGGTAGTTCATGCACGCGCTGCTGATGATAAGCTGCGCAGCTATGTTTTAACGGGCATTGTATGCATTGTGGTTTGCTTCTAGTACATAGCGTTGCACCCAAGTCCATCAGTCCTTGGGTGTAGGCTATCATCTGCGTTGCGGGCAGCAATTGTTCAGCCAGCAGCCATAGCTCTTTTTCTACTTTAGGCTGACTTGGCCAGCCTGCAATCAAAAAATGTCTAGCCAGCACGCGTTTGACGTTGCCGTCGAGGATGGTTTCAATTTGATTGAAGGCGAATGACGCGATGGCGGCTGCGGTTGAGCGGCCTATGCCCGGCAAGGCTTGCATTTTTTCAAATTCATGCGGAAATGCGCCGTCGTGATTTTCTATGATAATGATCGCTGCACGGTGCAAATTACGTGCGCGCGAGTAATAACCTAGACCGCTCCAGTATTGCAGCACTTCCTCCTGGGTGGCCGCGGCCAAGCTGGCAATCGACGCAAAGCGTTGCATGAACTTGCTGTAATAGCCAATTACCGCGCTCACCTGGGTTTGTTGCAGCATGATCTCTGACACCCAGATAGCATACGGGTCAGTGGTATTTTGCCAGGGCAGATCGTGTCGACCATGCACTTTCTGCCAGGCAATTAACTCATAGGCAAAATCAGACACGCGTCATTTTGCTTGCATGGTTTACTGCAGTTTGGTTTATGGCAGTGCGGTAGACAGACGAGATCATTTAAAAATTAAGCAATTTTCGCAGTTTGGCCGCCGCTTTTTCTTTGGCCTGATCTGCAGCAGATGGCGGGGTTTCCTCTGCAGGAGCTGCAGGTGCTGCAGGTGTCGCGCTATCGGCAGGTTTTTTCTTGTTTAATAAACTGTTGAGCGCTTCGGTTTTATCGCCGTCTATCAGCTGTTTTACCGCCGCCGCATTGTCGCCGCCGACTTTGTCCAGTAAATTAGATTTAGCCAGTGCGCTGGTAATGGCGGCAAAGTCCATGCCAAATTTAGGAGCAGAAAATGTGCCGCTGATTTTGATGGGGATAGAGAAGCCAGCCAACGCGTCTAAATCAGCCCCGCCCTGCCCCTTTAGTGATTTGACTAGCGTTGGTTTAGCCAGGTAGTTAATGGTTTCATTGCCAATATCAATGTCGCCGCGGCTATCGCCTTTGCCCAAACGCAGAATAGGCGCTTTCATGGTCAGATCTTCGTTGTGGGCGACGCCGTTTTTAATAGCAAATGAGGCTGACAGTTCGCTAAAGTCAGTTTTAACGGCTTGATTGGCAGCAACGCTGTTTTTACCCTTGAATAGATTGAGCTTAGTTTTCACATCGCGCAAGGTGCCGGCGATATCAATACCTTTAATCGCGCCGTCAGTCAGGTTAATGTTACTGCTGCCGGCCAAGGCTTTTTTAAGCGCTAGTACGCTGCCGCCCGTGGTGCTAACGTCCACATTGAGCGTGCCCTTGCCATCGAGCATATCATTGTTAATGGCATCCTTCAGCAACGGGCCGATGGCAATGCCTTGCATCTGCTGTTTGAAGGCGATGCTGGGCGTGGCGCGCGCATCGACTTTTAGGCTGCCGGCCATGCTGCCCTGATAAAGCTCCGCCGAGAATGGCGCTAGAGTTGCAATGCCGTCAGCGGCTTTTAGGCCGATGCTGACATTTTTGGTTTTGATGTTTGCAAGTTTAAGCCAGCCGATTTTCGCTTCGCCCGAAGCGTGCAACTTTTTTAGCGCGCTCAAATCAATCGGCGTATCCGCAGTATTTTTGGCTGCAGGTTGATCACTTTTGCTGATGTATTGGTCAGCATCCAGTTTGTCTATATGCACATTAAAGCTGTAAATAGGGTCGCTAAAGCGCGCTATAGCGATATTCGCGCGGATTTGGCTATCGTCCACCTTTGCTGCCAGCGGATTGAGGCTTAGTTTCTGGCCATCAGTTTTTAAATCAATGCGTATATTGGAGGCCTTGGTTTTACCGTATTTGAGCTTGCCAATACGCAAAGAGCCATCGGCATTGAGCGCTTTGAGTGCAGTTAGATCCAGCGGTTTGTCACTGGCTTTTTTATCGGTGTTCTTTTCAGCACGCTTGCTGTTATCGACATAGCGGTCGACATCGAGCTGGTCAATATCTAAATCAAAGGTATACAGTGGTTTTGAAAACTGACTAATCGAAAAATTGCCCTTAATCTGGCTGTCATCCACTTTCACGTTCAGACCGCGTAGCGCCAGCTTTTGGCCGTCGGCTTTTATATCCAGATTTAGACCAGTGATCCGATGTTTATCGTAGACGATAGTGCCGATATTGACCTTGCCATCTAGCAGCAAGCTTTTCAGCGCAGTTAAATCGGCCGGCTTGCTGTCTGTTTTTGCCTGAGCACCAGATTCGGCAGTTTTGCCGGGTTTGGCCAGCAATTTATTCAGATCAAGTTTGTCAGCATTCAGGTTGAATTTGATGCTGGGTGTTTTGAAGCTCGCCACCGAGACATCGCCGTTGAGTTTGGTTGCATCGAGGTTCAAGCTAAACTGCGTAGTCGCCAGTTGCTGATTAATATCGGTGTGCGCCGCTAAATTAAAGCTACCTTGCATTTCACCCTTGGGTAAGGCCGGATCCTTGATGACCACGCTACCGACCAGTTTTGGCAGAGCAAACACCATGCTTTCCAAATTGCCGGTAAATGGCGATGAAAATGTGCCATTGATCATGCGCTTACCTTGCACTGCCGCAATGTCGCCGCTGATACCACTACTGTGCAAGGCTTGGGGTGAGCCTTTTATGTCGGCCAACACTAGATTGGCACTCAGCGTTTCGCCGGCTTTTTCCTGTAGCAAACTGAGTGTGGCTTTTTTACTGCTCACTAGCTCTTGTTGTGCACTGAGTGCGGGTACAGTTAAAGCGATATTTAGCTTGGCGCCGCTGAATTGTCCGCTCAACGCCAGTTTTAATTGATTGATTAATAGCTGTTTCAACGCCGGTTGGGCATCAATATCACCGCTCGCGGTCACCGTCACCGCTTTGCCGCCGAGCAGGTCGCCATTGATCACTGCATCCAGATTTTTGGCGGAAAAATGTTTGTTTTCAGTATCAGCGACGAAAGTCGCACTAAGCTTCACCTTGGCGGCAATTTGCGGCTGGTTAGCCGTGATGACGAAGTCGGTGCTGACATCGACCGGCAAAGCCTTGGCTACCGCGCCAGTTTTGAGGTTTAAGTTGCTGATGGCATAGTGCGCGCCGCTGGCTTCATTGTTGTAATCGACCGCAGAATTGGTGACGTTGACGCCTTCAATATCAAAGGCGATATCGCTAGGTTCTTCGTCGTCTTTGTTCAGCAAATCATCAAAGTTGGTGCTGCCATCCTTGTATTGCACAATGTGCGCACGTGCACCATCAATGTAAACAGTATCAACGATTAACTCTTTCCTGAGTAGCGGCAGTAGCGCCAGCGATACTTGAACGCTGTCTACAGAGGCAAATTCTTGGCTGCTGTTATGTTCAGACAAGGAAACCTGGCCTAAGTTAGCGCCTATTTTTGGCCAAAAAGCTAATTTGATGTCGCCATCGAGTTTAAGCGTACGGCTTTTTTTTGCCTGAACCAAATCAATAATTTGTTGTTTATAGTCATTGGGGTTAAACGTCAGGCTCACCACTGCGAGCAAAATCAATACCAGACCAATCAAGCCAGCCAAGGCATAGGCAGAATATCTAAGGATTTTTTTCATGAGGGTTCTCGCTACAAGTTTGCAAAAATTCTAACACTATTTAGACTTTAAACAGAAACAGGCGGCCCGGCTTGGCGCAGCCGCGAGCAAGAGTAAAAAATTAAAACTCAATACTAGGACCAAAAATAGCCAAGTACGATGGCGCCAAAAATTATGCGGTACCAGGCAAACACTTTGAAATCATGGCTGGCGACAAAGCGCAGCAGCATTTTAATCACTACCAGGGCCGAGGCAAAAGCGGTGATAAAGCCGACGGCAAACATGGCAATGTCGTCGATTGCTAACAGCCGCCAGTTTTTGAGCAGGTCATAAGCGGTGGCGGCGAACATGATTGGAATTGCCAGAAAAAATGAAAATTCGGTTGCGACCTGGCGGTTTAGCCCAAATACCATGCCGCCGAGAATGGTTGCACCCGAGCGTGACACGCCTGGAATCAGCGCCAGTGATTGTGCACAGCCAATTTGCAGCGCCTGTTTTCTGCTGATGTTGTCGAGGCTATTGGTTGTGCTAGCCGTTGCCTCCAGGTCGCTAGTGGCGGTTTTGTGCTCTACCCATAAAATCGCAAAACCACCGACGATAAGCGCAATAGCAACCGTCAATGGTGAAAATAAATAGGTTTTAATGAGGTCATGAAACGCCAGGCCGAGTAAAGCGGCAGGCATAAAAGCCAGTAACAGGTTCACAATAAACTGGCGCGCATTTGATTGCTGCTGTGCAGCTTGCTGGTAGAGCGCGTCGATTGCGGTTCTAACGAGCTTTTTCCGGTATTCCCAGCACACGGCTAAAATCGCTGCCAGTTGAATGACGATTTCAAACACCTTGCCTTTGGCATCGTTGAAATCAAGCAAGTCGCCGGCAATAATCAAATGGCCGGTACTGCTGATGGGTAAAAATTCGGTAATGCCTTCTACCACGCCCAGAATAAGCGCTTTAAATAATATTGATAAATCTAACAGTATAAAATCCATGGTTGCATTTTATCAGGTTTGCTTGTTTGTCCGGCTTGATGTTTTTGCCTGGCCTGAATTTAGCCGCTGCACTAATAAATCGTGTGGCTATGCCGTAATTCGCTTGGTTATGCTGCGCAGCTAGGCTTACTTCATTAGGCTTAACATTGCGCCTAGCAGATTGCCAGCGTCCGCGGGCACCTCGCCATTAGGGGTCATTTTATCGACGAGCTTAGGTAAATTCTCGGCGATCAGGCTGGATAAAACCTCAGGACTCAGGTCAATTTTAGCGGCCATTGCCGTCATTGCTGTGCTGCCAAAGACGCTGGAAACCTGCGCTGCGCTGATCGGCAGGTTTTCGCCATTGCTGACCCACGACGCGACCTGCTCACCATAGCCGCTCGCGTTAAACTTGTCGAGCACGCCATTTAAGCCGCCATGCTGATTAAATAAGTCCAGCGCTACTTTTGCCATGCCGCCCTGCTCGCCGCCAGCTTTTGCCAGCACCGAGCCGGCGAGGCGGTCAAATAAACCCATGATATTTCCTTGAATACACTCACAGCGCAATAAAATTAAGATTACAGCCGGCCGCTAAAACGAGACAGCCTAAAATTTTTCATCTTGGCGCAGGTAGCGCCACTGGCCTACGGGTAATTTACCGAGGTTAACGCTGCCAATACGAATGCGTTTCAGGCCGACCACATGCAAGCCTACCATTTCGCACATGCGGCGAATCTGCCGTTTTTTACCTTCGCGCAGTACAAAGCGCAGCTGGTCTTCATTTTGCCAGCTGACTTTTGCCGGTTTGAGTTTGACGTCGTCTAAGCTCAGACCAAAATTGAGCAGCTTCATGTTGGCGTCAGTGAGCGTGCCTTCGACCCGCACCAGATATTCTTTTTCTACGCTGGAGTCTTCACCGATTAAATGCCGCGCGATGCGGCCGTCCTGAGTAAGTACTAACATACCGGTAGAGTCAATGTCCAGACGGCCTGCTGGGGCTAAGCCATGTAAAAACCCGCGTTGGAACTGTTTGGGATGATAGCCGTGCAGCTCCGGGTCATCTGGCCACTGATTGTCAGGATGAATCAGCACAATCGCCGGCTGATAGCCGTCTTCTGCCTGGCCGCTGACGTAACCTACCGGTTTATGCAGAATAATCGTCACCGTTTCTGCTTGCTGTTCTTGTGCATAGCTACTGATGATAATTTCAGCATCGGGGTCTATGCGTGTGCCTAGGGTTTCAATGATGACGCCATCGACTTTGACCCAGCCGTTGACGATCCATTCATCGGCTTCACGCCGTGAGCACAGGCCAAGTTCGGCCATGCGCTTAGATAAACGCGGAAACTCAGGGTTGCTGGCGACCGGCTTCGACGCAGCATAAGCGGCGCGGGCATGGGTTGATGTCACTGGCTCATAGCCGTCACGCACTTTGCCGCCGCGCGTTGGCGACTGCCGGTACTGCGGCTCGCTGCTGGCGGGCCTTGGCTTAGACACGGGTCTTGCGCGCTGCGGATTTTCTGCAGTCCTCGGCGCCGTCGGCCGTGTTGCTGCGGCTGGTTCATGCGCGGCAGTCTGATCATTGCCCTCAGCGCCATGTATTTTGCCGTCAAAGCGATGATTGCGCTGTCGGCTAGGAGCCGCTGGGCTAGAAGCTTGTGGAGCATGCTCTGTTATTGGCGCCGTGATTTTTGCCGGTGCTAGGCTGCGGTCGCGTTTGGCCTTATCGGTGCGCCGCACTGGCGCTTTGCTCGCCGTAACCTGCTCGCCATCGGTTTTTTTGTTCAGTTTAAGTGTGGTCAAAATAGTCTGCATTTATTTAATCTATAAGACCATTTTAACAAAAAATTTAGCCTTCTTTTAATTATTAGCAGCTGCGGTGCAAAGTTTAATTTTTAGCTGGTAAATCATATATATAGGCTGTCGATTAAGCAGACTGTAGCGTTAACAATTAACGTGTTTAATTGATATAGGCTGGTGTTACTGGGTGAGCGCTACATATTAAGCCTAGGCTTAAATATAAAGGTTATACTGTTGATAACAGTCACTATAATAAATGGTTATGTTTGACTTAAATACTTTGCGTCTTTTTACCATGCTCTGCTTCATCGGCTTTGTAGTCAGTGTGCTGATGCTGTGGCGCTTCGTACCACAAGAGCGCAGCCTGCGTGACTGGGCGGCAGCGGCCATGCTGATTGCAATTGGACTGCTGCTACTCGGACTGCGCGGCTATGTAGCAGACTTTATTTCTATTGTGATTGCAAATAGCCTGATAGTGCTGGGCTCAGGATTTATCTATATCGCAACGCGTAGTCTGTTTGCTGTGGCGCGTGGTCCGCACTGGCATTGGCTGGCGGCAGGCGCTACCTTTCTAGTTTGTATATTTGCGTCTAGCGTCGCCGAGCGCGTCATTGCAACTTCAATTTTCTACGTATTATTTCTTGCGGCGAGTGCCGTCTGGTTTTGGCGTAAAGGCGAACCTAGACTGCGCTCAACCCAAAGGTTAGCCGCCTGCATTTTTGCTGCAGGGGCAATATTGTTTATGTTTCGCGCCCTCAACCCACCGAAGTTGGCGCTATCTGCTCCATTTGTTTCCACGCCAAGTTGGATTGAGGCTAGCCCCTATTTGTATGGCACGCTATTTAGTATTTGGGTGCCGCTAACACTAATGCTCATCGTCAGCGCGCGCTTGCAGCATCAAAGTCAAGTGTGTTCTGACCGTGCCGAGGAGGCGCTGCGTGAGTTGCAAAAAAGTGAGTTCCGCTGGAAGTTTGCCATTGAAGGCTCAGGGGACGGCGTTTGGGATTGTAATATGCAGACTAACGAGGCGCACTATTCCAAGCGCTGGAAAGAAATGCTAGGTTTTGCTGAGCACGAGATTCTGCCAACGAATGAAGCGTGGCGCAGCCGGGTTCATGCCGAAGACTTAGCGCGTGTGGATGCCAATATGCAAGATTATCTGGCAGGTAACACCGAGATCTACACGGTTGAGTATCGCCTGCGCTGCAAGGATGGCAGTTATAAGTGGATTCTTGGCCGCGGCATGCTGGTCAGTCATGATCCGGCAGGTAAACCTTTGCGTATGATCGGTACGCATACGGATATCTCCGCACGCAAACTGACGGAAACGCAGATTATGGAACTGGCTTTCTATGACGCGCTGACTAAGCTGCCTAACCGTCGGCTGTTGACTGATCGATTGCATCAAGAAATGGAAAAAAGCAAGCGTAACGCGCGTTATGGGGCGCTTATATTTCTGGATCTAGATCACTTTAAGCCACTCAATGACACCCACGGCCATATGGCCGGCGACTTGTTATTAGTAGAGGCTGCGCGTCGACTAAAAGCGTGTGTGCGCGCCGCTGATACGCTCGCCAGAATTGGCGGCGATGAGTTTGTTGTGCTGCTGCCGCAACTTAATCAGGATGCGGCGTTATCGGCAGTGCAGGCTAAAAAAGTGGCAGAAAAAATCCGCCGGGCTTTGTCCGCACCTTACGTGTTGCAGGTGGCACAAGACGACCTCGCCGTGAGCACGATAAAATATCGCTGTACCGCGAGCTTGGGTGTGGCATTGTTTGTTGGCGATCATGCGCGTTATGAGGATATCCTCAAGTGGGCGGACGAAGCTATGTATCAAGCTAAAAACGCCGGACGCAATCAGGTTCACTTTCATGCTAAGGACATCGCGCTGGCTGCAAGCGCGAATGCGGCAAGGATCAACAGCCTAAGTACGCTATCTTAAAGTGGGTGGTCGAGACGACCAAAAACTTGGCTAACAGGTATAAAAAAAGCAGGCACTAGGCCTGCTTTTTTTATGACTTAAGATTTTAGCTTAAACTTTTTGATAAACTTCACTGCCTTTTTTGACAAACTCAATGGCTTTTTCTTGCATGCCTTTAGTGAGCGCCTCTTGTTCGGAGATGTTCAGAGTGGCTGCATAGTCGCGCACGTCCTGCGTGATTTTCATCGAGCAAAAATGCGGGCCGCACATTGAGCAGAAATGCGCTTGTTTAGCACCATCTTGCGGCAGGGTTTCATCATGAAACTCCTTGGCTTTGTCTGGATCCAGCCCTAAATTAAACTGGTCATCCCAGCGGAACTCAAAGCGTGCTTTTGACAATGCATTGTCGCGAATCTGCGCACCGGGGTGGCCTTTGGCCAAGTCGGCGGCATGGGCGGCAATCTTGTAAGTAATAATACCAACGCGCACGTCTTCTTTATCGGGCAGACCCAGATGCTCTTTCGGTGTGACGTAACATAGCATCGCACAGCCATACCAGCCGATCATCGCCGCACCAATGCCGGAGGTGATATGGTCATAGCCCGGCGCAATGTCGGTGGTTAATGGGCCTAAAGTATAGAACGGGGCTTCACCGCAATGCTCGAGCTGTAGTTCCATGTTTTCTTTAATCAAATGCATAGGCACATGGCCCGGGCCTTCGATCATGCACTGGATATCATGCTTCCACGCGATCTGTGTGAGCTCACCCAAGGTGATGAGTTCGGCAAATTGTGCTTCATCATTGGCATCATAAATTGAACCCGGACGCAGGCCATCACCCAGACTGAATGACACGTCATAGGCTTTCATGATGTCGCAGATATCCTCAAAGTGTTCGTAGAGGAAGGATTCTTTATGGTGCGCCAAGCACCATTTGGCCATAATCGAACCGCCACGTGAGACGATACCGGTCATGCGTTTTGCGGTCATCGGAATATAGGCTAAACGCACACCAGCATGAATCGTAAAGTAATCCACACCTTGTTCGGCCTGCTCGATCAATGTATCGCGGAAAATTTCCCAGGTTAAGTCTTCGGCCTTGCCGTTTACTTTTTCCAGCGCTTGATAAATCGGCACCGTGCCAATGGGCACGGGTGAATTGCGGATAATCCACTCGCGCGTTTCATGGATGTTTTTACCGGTAGATAAATCCATGACTGTGTCGCCGCCCCAGCGCGTGCTCCACACCATTTTTTCAACTTCTTCGCTGATGCTTGAACCTAGTGCCGAGTTGCCGATATTGGCGTTAATCTTAACCAAAAAGTTGCGGCCAATAATCATCGGCTCGACTTCTGGATGGTTAATGTTGAGCGGAATAATGGCGCGGCCGCGTGCGACTTCATCGCGCACGAATTCTGGCGTGATGGTTTGCGGAATACTCGCCCCGAAATCGTGGCCTTTATGTTGCTTTTGCAACAGCTCGCTCATGTTTTCACGGCGCTGGTTTTCACGGATGGCAATGTATTCCATTTCCGGCGTGATAATGCCTTGGCGCGCGTAGTGCATTTGACTGACGTTCATGCCCGCTTTGGCGCGGCGTGGTTTGCGCAACAAATTAAAACGCATGTCGGCTAGCGCAGGGTCCGCTTTGCGCTCATTGCCAAAAGCTGAACTCAGGCTATCTAGCAGCTCGGTATCGTCACGCTCTTCAATCCAGCCGGCGCGCATGGCAGCAAGACCGTCACGAATATCAACGTTGACATTCGGGTCGGTATAAGGTCCGGACGTGTCATAGACCATGACCGGTGGGTTTTTTTCGGCACCAAACATCGACGGTGTATCGCTCAGACTAATCTCGCGAAACGGCACTTGAATATCCGGGCGTGAACCTTGAATATAAACTTTGCGTGAATTGGCAAATGGCTTTTTGGTAGCAGGGTCGATCTCAGCCGTTTCATTAACGAATTTGGTGAGATTTTTTTGCAGATTTTTATCGGTAGAATTCAATGGGTCGTGCTCCTTATGGCAGTAACGTAAGAAGCACTAAATGCTGCTCCTACTTGTTGAGAGTGTAGGAAAGCATCAAGATGCTTTCCTACGGCGGCATGACCCGCATCAGGTTCGAAGGGTGATTCTCACTCTATTTTTTAGATATATTAATTACTTACCAAAAAATACAGACCCCTAGCAATGCACGAAAATTACGCTAAAACGCCAATAAAAGCAAGCCTAAATCTATGGCCGTTAGCATCGGCAGTGCCTGCAACTTATCGCGCAACTGAGGCGATAGGCATTCAGGCATTGTGCGCTGTGCGCTGTTTTAATAGACGATTTTAAACGGCGATTTTTCTTGGCATGGCTTAATGCCTAGTAAGTAGCCGGCTCAACAAAAAATATGTCGGTTAGCGCAAACCAGCGCTGACAGTAGCGCGGGTTTAAGCGTATATTATGCGGCGACTATTGCGGCAAGCAAAAAGACTTCGCCGCCTTTAACGGCTGCGGCACTTGGGCTTATGCTCTTGGGCTTATGCTCTGGGGCTTATGCTCTTGGCTGCAGCGCGTGAACCACCTGGAATTTACTTGAAAAATATACGCGCATATACAATCCGATTTTGGTGGCTGCATCTGGCGCTGCCATTGTTGCTGGCCTTACTATTAGTGTTTGTTTACCCCAGCACTGGCATCGATTCGTGGCTGATCGCCAGGTTTTACGATGCGAACAGCCTGAATTTTCCGCTCAAGTCGGATTGGTTTCTGGAACGCATTTTGCATCAAGGTCTTAAAGACTTGATGGTGCTGATCAGTTTAGTGATGCTCGCTTTGTGGCTGCTCGGTTTGAAACTCTGCGGCTCAGCCACCCACTATCTGCGTTCAACATTAAACCTGCAGCTTGGCGCCTACGCTAAGCCGAAATGGCTGCTGGATTATCATCGGCAGTTTTTATGGGTTTTTATCGCCATGCTGGTTTCGACGAGTGCGATTTCAATACTCAAGCATATGAGTAACCACGCCTGCCCATGGGATTTGCTGTTTTATGGCGGTCATCAAGTGCTGATCCCGTTATTTGGTTCTTTGCCTGTGGGTGCTACGCCAGGGCATTGTTTCCCGGGTGGACATGCCAGCGGTGGATTTGCCTTGATCGCGTTTTATTTTGCGTTTAGGGATAGTGTTCCCAAGCTGGCGACAGCGGGTCTGGTTGTCGCTACTGTTTTTGGCTCGGTAATGGGTTGGGCGCAAATGATGCGCGGTGCGCATTTCATGTCACATAATTTATGGACTGCGTGGATTGTATGGATGCTTGTGCTGGGTTTGTATTTACTATGGCCGCCGCAGTCAGTTGCCCGACACCGCCAATCCTAGAACCACAGGCGGCGCTGGTATTTAAGTCGGTTTTAAACGCAACGCGCTGCTGATCTAAACTAAAAATATCAGCTGACTTAAATAATTTACTTATATCTGCCCATCAGGCTATGATGAAGTGACACTGGTGTAGGCTTGAGTTTGAGCGATCAACCAGTTTAATGCTAGATAACTGAGGAGAAATATTATGGCCAAAGGTCAGATACGTAATAACAAAGAAACTAAAAAACCGAAACAAGACAAGAAAGTCGTGGTTGTTTCTGGTGGCATTGTTCCACCTAAATCCAGCGTACCACCAAAAAAATAAGCCCAATGCAGGCGATATGAATTTCAGCCAAGGTTTTAGCGCCGCTAGTTAATAAGTTTTTAGGCGCGGTTTTTATGCGCGGTTTTTATCCACGGTCTGTGAGTTTGGCTGAAAATAACTTCGGGCTTTTTCCTGTATCGATGCAAGCCTGGAAATTAATGTAATTGATGCAGATGCAGCTGACGTAGTTTGGGTGCGAGCTTAGCGGTAATGCCCGCCACTATCAGTGTCATCCCGCCGCCAAAAATAACCGACGGTACCAGCCCCATCAGCCGCGCGGCCAGCCCGGATTCAAACGCGCCAAGTTCGTTGGACGAGCCAATAAATAAGCCATTGATCGCAGAAACCCTGCCTCGCATGCCGTCTGGTGTGGCTAGCTGCATAATGGTGGTGCGTGTCACCACCGAGATGCCATCGACGATGCCCGATAGCAGCAGCAATAAGGCCGCTAGCCAGAAATAGGTACTCAGCGCAAAGCCGATCATGCACACGCCAAACCCGGCGACGGCGCACAGTAACCAGCGGCCGGCATGTAGATTGATCGGGTGGCGCGCCAGAATAATGCCGGTGATAATGGCGCCCGCGGCTGGCGCAGCGCGCAGTATGCCCAAGCCTTCCGGCCCGTAATGATACACATCCTGAATAAAGGCCGGCAGCATCGCCACCGCGCCACCAAACAGCACGGCAAACATGTCGAGCGACATGGCGCCGAGCATGATCTGGTTGCTAAACACAAAACGAAAGCCTTGGGCAATGCTGGCAAATACTGGCGGGCTGTCACTGACCGCTGCCGGCTCTTCGACCTTGAGCGACGCCATGGCAATGAGCGCCCCTAAGCATAATAATGTGGCCAGCGCGTACGCTGCCGTCTTGCTGGCAAAGCCGACAAGCAAGCCGCCGATGGCCGGGCCGATAATCAAGCCGGACTGCAGCGCAACGCTGCCGATGCCGGCGGCACGGGCAAACTGATTGCGCGCTAAAATAAGTGCAAATAATGTGTTGTAGCTGGGGCCAATAAAAGCGCGCGCGAACCCGGTGAAGGCAATCGAACCGTAAATCCATAGCATGGCATCGCTGCCGATCCAGCCCGCTGCCACGGCGCTGAGCGTAAGCGCATTAATGGCAAGCATGGTGGCGGCCAACATGGCAAACAGGCGCCGTGAATAATAGTGGTCAACCGCATGGCCGGCAAATAGCGCGCACGCAAAGTAGGGAATGACTTCCGCCAAACCAATCAAGCCCAGCGCGAGTGTATCGTGCGTGATCTCATAAATATGCCAGCCAACGGCCACCGCCATAATCTGGTAAGCGAGCACGAGTTGAATGCGAAACGCCAGTAATTTGATAAACGCGTAATGGTGGCGGCTGAGGATGTTCATGACGTAGCTATAGTGGTGAGGCGTTATTATAAGCGCTTTGCGGCTTAATCTCGACCGTACTGGCAATGCAGCTGTGCTGAATCACGACTTAGCACTTTGAGCTTACTTAACTTAATACTCATCCGCACCGTTAATTAATGCCGGCGGCGTTAGCCATGAATGACCCTGCATCAGGTAAAATAAAGTCGTTAGTGCAGTGAATAAGGCAGTAAGCGTGGCCTAGCTTTGGTTAGTCCGCGCCGATGAGTCGTCTTTGACCTAGTGAGACTCTGCCGCTATAGATTAGGCGCACTAACACCCTCACTTTCACCAATGTTTACTAAAAATAAGCATATCCAATTTAATTAACAATATCTGCAACTTGTATCCGCACGCATTGCCCTATTCAGGCATTTTCAGCACCTGCTGTTGCAATGATATAACTTATTTTAATTAGGAAATATATGAAGAGAGTATTACTAGCATCTTTGCTAGCACTGGGTATTTCAAATCTTGCATTCGCCGATGATATCGTTGATGCATCGATTGCTGATGGATCTTTATCAACCCTAGTCACCGCGTTAAAAGCAGCTGGCTTAGTTGACACCTTAAAGGGTGCAGGTCCATTTACGGTTTTTGCCCCGAACAATGCAGCGTTTGCTAAATTACCAAAAGATAAACTAGATGCATTGCTGCAAGATAAAGAAGCGCTGACTAAGCTGCTTACTTACCACGTAGTGGCAGGAAAAATCAGTGCGGCTGATGTAGCAGCCGGCAAGGTTAAATCAGTGGAAGGCCATGATTTGAAGTTATCAGTGGTTGATGGCGTAAAAATAAATGGCATCGCTGTGGTCGGTGGTGGTGATATTAAAGCGGACAACGGTGAGATTCATGTGATTGACACCGTGTTGACGTTAGGTGGCGACAGTAAAAAGAAAGTCAGCAAAAAGAAATAATTAGCGCAGGTAACTAAGCAGCAGACTAATTATTAGTAGCAGTCTGTTGCTTTGCTAAGTTTGGACTATATTTTGACTGGTTTTTTCAATGTTTGGGCTCAATTACTCAAACATTAAAGTCTATATCTGCGCAGACTCATCGCCACAGCGATAGCTTCCTTAAGGCGAGCTATGAGAATAATGTTGGTAGTTGTTTCATCTAACTATGATTTAAAAATTTTAGAATGCGCTCTAGCTTATTTGATGCCAAGCGTGGCCCTAAACCTGTTGATCCATCCTCCAGTCCAGAGCGGCTATACTCAGAGATCGGACGCTTGAAGATGGAACTGGATTAGCTTAAAAAAAGTCGGGGATCAGCCAGTAGCCATACGCAAGCAATGGGTCAGCACCAATGAACCGCTGGCGCTTACTCGGCAATACGAACGACAGGGATTAACCGTGCTACGGTCTATGCGCCACGCTTGGCGTCAACACCAGACGCGCAAGAATTGAAATTACTGGCACTGATTGACACTGAATACAGCCGGCATCCGTTTTACGGCAGCCACAAGATTAAGCATTATTTGAATGGATTAGGACGCAAGATCAATCGCAAGCATGTACAGCGGTTGATGCGATTGCTAGGGTTAGCTGGCATGGCACCAGGGCCAAATACCAGCCGGCCGCACCCGCAGCACAAGGTTTATCCGTATCTGCTCCGCGGCGTGAATGTGACCCGCCCCAATCAGGTATGGAGTACAGATATTACCTATATCCGCCTGGCACATGGCTTTGCGTACTTGGTAGCAGTGATTGATTGGTACTCGCGTAAGGTGCTGTCATGGCGCTTGTCGAACACGCTGGATAGTGGGTTCGGTGTGGACTGTTTGGAGCAGGCATTACAGGTTTACGGTATTGCCGCTATATTCAACACCGATCAGGGCTGTCAGTTCACCAGTGCAGCGTTTACGGGCGCACTCAAGAAGCGCGGTATTGCGATCAGCATGGACGGACGCGGACGCGCATTGGATAACATCTTTGTAGAGCGCCTCTGGCGCAGCGTCAAGCACGAGGACGTTTACTTAAAAGGCTAGGCGTTGATGTCTGAGTTGCTGATGGGATTGACGGCATACTTTGTGTTTTACAATACAGAAAGACCGCACCAGTCTTTGAACTACTGTACCCCAGACAATGTCTATCGGTCGGCAAGCGGTGGTGGTGGTGCGAGGATTGTGGATAAAGACAGTGAGACAGAAAAAAACGCACGCAGAAATCGAATTAAAAAACAAACAAAACCAGGGCAGCGCTGTTCAGCGTAGATGAAAGGTTACCCTCTTAAACTCAGTGCATTATTGTCTTGACGGAGGGGTCCACTTTAGGCTATGGCGCTGTTGGACGGCGTGGCAGTGCATTAAAGCATTTTTTAAATTAACAAAAGAAACTTTTGAAGAAGGGGCTGAGTAAATGAAAGCACTTACAGTTGGTCAGCGTTTGGCAGGTATTATTGGTTTGGCGGTTGTCGTAGCCGCAATGCTAGTCGGATTGGGCATGTTAAGTCTGTCAGCATCAAATGCCAGCCTTAAAACAGTTTATGAAGACCGCACGGTGCCGGCAGGTGATTTAGGTAAAATCGCCACTCTTCTGGTGGAAAACCGGGCGGCGTTGAGAACTGCGTTGAGTCAGGTACATATTGATACTACAGGTAAGGAAGCGATTCTGGCCATGGATCAGGACAACTCAGCCAAGGCCGCTGATAAGATAGGGCATAACCTAGAGACCATTGCTGGACTATGGAAAGGCTACATGGCCACCCATCTGACGCCGGAAGAGAAAATTCAGGCGGATAAGTATATTGAAAGCCGCAATACGTTTTTAAATGAGGCATTGAAGCCAGCGATTGCTGCATTGCGGGAAAATGATCATAGCAAAACCTTAATGCTTGCCGACAAGGTGCGTGAACTTTATAAACCAGCTTTTGAGGGCTTAGAAGCATTAATCAAACTACAAATGGATGTCGCAAAAGCAGAATATGACGCCGGCATCAAACGCTACGACCAGTCCCGCCTGATTTCATTCAGCGCACTGGGCGGCGCCATTGCCATACTGGCCTGGTTCGGCTTTGCCGTGTCGCGCTCCATTAAAGGTGCTTTAGGTGGTGAACCAGGCCAGATCAACGATGTCGCCAAGCGCATTGCTGCTGGTGAGCTCAGTTTTACCATACCACTGTCAGCCAATGACAAGAACAGCGCAATGGCTGCCATGGTCTCCATGCAGAGCAATATAAAATTGCTAGTCTCTGAAGCAGCTGCGCTCTCACAAGCTACTGTTGAAGGCCGCCTTTCAGTACGTGCTGATGTAAGCAAGCATCAAGGGGATTACCAAAAAGTAATAGAAGGCGTAAACGCAACGCTGAATGCAGTGGTCGACCCACTGAATATGGCCGCTACTTATGTGGATAACCTATCCAAAGGTGTTATTCCACCTGAGATTACTGCTAGCTACAACGGTGATTTCGTCACCATTAAAAATAACCTAAATGCATGTGGGAGTGCTATCAAGGCACTGGTGGCAGATGGCAATCTTTTGGCCACAGCCACTGCGGCCGGTGTATTAACGACGCGCGCAGACGGTACAAAACACTTCGGTGAATATCGTAAGGTGATTGAAGGGCTTAACGCAACGATGGATGCTTTGGTTAACCCGCTTAACATGGCTGCCAGTTATGTCGATAATCTTTCAAAAGGCGTTATTCTCGCAGAAATTACAGCGAGTTATAACGGTGACTTCAACATCATTAAAAATAATCTCAATGCATGTGGCAATTCAATTAAGGCTTTGGTGGCAGATGGCAATTTACTGGCACAGGCTGCCGAAGCCGGCGATTTAACCACTCGTGTCGATGCAGCAAAACATTTAGGTGAATACCGTAAAGTGATAGAAGGCCTTAACGCGACGTTAAATGCCATAGCAAAGCCATTGAATATGGCTGCAACAAATCTTGATAATATTGCCCGTGGTGATATTCCTGCTGAGATTACTGAGCATTTCAATGGGGATTTCAATAATATTAAAGATAACCTGAATACTTGTATTCAATCTATCAATGCATTGGTGACTGATACCAATCTGCTGGCAGAAGCCGCCAGTGAAGGACGCATTCAAACTCGTGCGGATGCATCGCAACATCAAGGGGACTTCCGTAAGATTATTGAGGGTGTTAATGCGACACTGGAAACCATTGTCGCCCCGATTATCGCCGTACAAGAGGCTGTTGAGACCATTAATACTGCCGCAGGCGAAATATCATCAGGTAACAATGATCTCTCTCAGCGTACCGAGCAACAAGCCTCGACGTTAGAAGAAACTGCTGCGAGTATGGAGGAGTTAGCCGCTACGGTTAAAAATAATGCCGAGAATGCAAAACAAGCCAACCAACTGTCGCTTACCGCATCCAGCGTAGCAGTTAAAGGAGGTGAAGTGGTGGCTGAAGTGGTTGGTACCATGAGCGCCATCAACGCCAGTGCCAAGAAAATTGAAGACATTATCAGCGTGATTGACGGCATTGCCTTCCAAACCAATATCTTGGCACTTAATGCAGCGGTAGAAGCCGCCAGAGCTGGTGAACAAGGCCGAGGTTTTGCCGTAGTCGCTGGCGAAGTGCGAAATTTAGCTCAACGTTCTGCAAGTGCAGCTAAAGAAATTAAAGAGTTGATCAGTGATTCTGTGACCAAGACAGCTGAAGGTACTAAGCAGGTTGAAAACGCTGGTAAAACCATGGAAGAAGTGGTGACCTCAGTTAAGCGTGTCGCTGACATCATCAGTGAAATTGCCGCGGCCTCTGTAGAACAAAGCCAAGGTATTACACAAGTCAATCATGCGGTCACCACGTTAGATGAAGCTACGCAACAAAATGCGGCTTTAGTAGAACAGGCTGCTGCCGCTGCGATGTCTCTGGTGGAACAAGCCAACGCCTTAACCGATGTGGTGAGTGTGTTTAAACTGGACAGTCATGTCAGTAAAAACAAGCGTGCGCTTAAGAGCCCACTTAGAACCATACCCAGCAATGCAAGGGTAGCTTCACCTAAACCTGTAGTGAAATTAGTAATAGCGAAAACTGCTAGTGACAATAGTGGTGATTGGGAGGAGTTTTAATGTACAATTTTTTATAGTCCGCCAGATAGTCATTAATACATCAATGTTAATTAGTAACGTTAGCAGAACTTAGGTCAGTATGTACACCCTCTATACCAAACGATCTGCTCGATATACACGTCGGTTTAGTAATGCACTTATGCATAACACGACTGCTGATACCATATTCAGTGCTATGTATGCAGTTACGCGTGCAGGAAAGAACCGTATTATCGTGGCAATAGACGTCAAATGAGCACGCGAACAATCAAGCCTATTAGCATAATTACCCTTGGCCAGTTTGTGGAGGAATTGCCCCCGCTTTCTCACCGTATAAATGCTATTAAGGTCGAATCCTACCGCTATAGTGGTCTCGACCAGCTACCCAGCGCCCTAAGTGGGCGAGAGCTGCTGCTTACGGATATGGATTGGCTGAACGGGCTTGCGCTGGACATGCGTGAAGCATTGGCTAATTGCGCCTCCATGGCTGCAGACTGGGTCGCTCTCACCAATAGCGAAGTCAACTTCAAAGATCAGATCGCGTGGAAACGCCGCGGGGTTAGCCACTTTTTCCAGAAACCGCTGGATGCCGACCGGCTGGCCGCGCTGATCGAGGACATTCACGACCGGCTGGATGGTCCACCAGTGCGCGTGCTCCTAGTTGACGACGATGGCGACAGTCTCGCCTGCCATGACGAAGTCCTCAAAAAGGCTGATATCGATGTGCTGGCTATACAGGATCCGCAGCTGGTGCTAGACGCAATCAGGGATTTTAAGCCGGACTTGCTGCTGACGCAGATTGAAATGTCGTGTTGTTACGGGTCGGAGTTGGCGGCCACCTTGCGTCAACGGCCAGAGTATGCTCGCCTACCGGCTATTTTCCTGACGGAAATGGAAAGTATGCAGGATAGCTCGCTGAGCCACGCAGTGGCGGCCGAATATTACCTAGCCAAGTTAACGACCCCAGAACTGCTAGTCACCGCCATCAAGTCGCATGCCTTTCATTATCGATCGCTGTTGCGCGCCAAGGCTTTTCGACGACAACAGGAGGAGTGGGCGCGAGACAGACTCGACCAGATAAAATTCACCGTTGATGAACATGCGATCGTCAGCATCACCGACGCCAAGGGTAACATCGTGCATGTCAATGACAAGTTCTGCGCTATCAGTGGCTATAGTCGACAGGCGCTGCTGGGACATAATCACCGGATGGTCAAGTCTGGTGTGCACCCGCCTGAGTTCTATCAGAAGCTGTGGAAAACCATCAGCGCTGGTCAGACCTGGCACGGTGAAGTCTGCAACCTGCGCGGGGACGGAGAATACTACTGGGTGGAAGCGACTATCGTGCCATTCCTCGACAACATAGGTAAGCCAACCCATTACATTTCCATCCGCACTGACGTCACAGCGCTAAAAAAAGTCCAAGAGAGAATGCGTGTAAACGAGGAACGTCTGCGCCACAGTCAAATATTCGCCAACATCGGCACCTGGGACTGGAACATTCAGACAGGCAAGCTATTCTGGTCGGATCGGATCGCACACCTGTTCGGATACCTGACCGGGGAACTGGAGACAAGTTACGAAAACTTCCTCAATGCTATCCACCCCGACGACCGTCAGGCAGTCATAGACGCCGTCACCGCCTGCATTGAACACGATGTACCTTATGAAATCGAACATCGCGTTGTGTGGCCAGATGGCAAAGTGCGCTGGTTGCTGGAACGCGGCGCCGTGGTGCGTGATGCCATTGGCAATCCGATAAGTATGCTGGGCGTGGTGCAAGATATTCATAAACGCAAACAATCTGAACTGGCACTAGCCGAGAGCGAAGGTCGCCTGCGGGATGCACAGGCCCTTGCCCACATCGGCGACTGGGAGGCTGACCTGAGAAGTGGCGAGTTGGTCTGGTCTGAGGAAATCTTCCGCATCTTTGGATGTGATCCAGCCAGCTTTAATCCCAGCGTCAAGGCATTCCAGGCGGCCGTTCATCCAGATGACCGTGTGCTAGTAGCAAAGAGCGAGCAGCTTGCAGTTGAAGCTGGTCTTCACGATGTGGTGCATCGCATCGTCCGGCCTGATGGCTCGATACGCCATGTGCATGAATTGGCGCGTATCGAATCCGATGCGATGGGTAAACCTGTGCGCTTGACGGGCACGGTGCAAGACATTACCGAACGTATAGCGGTCGAAACGCGGTTACGCGAGACTGAAGAACGCTACGGCTTTGCCGTGGATGGCGCAGGCGACGGCATTTGGGACTGGAACGTGCTTACTGGGGAGATGTTGCTATCTGGTCATTATGAGACGATGCTAGGCTTCGAGAAGGGTGCTATTGAGCCTACTATCGACGCTTGGGTAAAAAGTGTTCATCCAGACGATCTGGCTAGAGTGCAGCAGAATATCCAAGACTATATGGCGGGTAAATTGCCCGTTTATGTTGCGGAACTGCGGCTACACAATAAAGACGGCGGCTACACATGGATGCTTTGCCGTGGCAAGGCGATAGCTCGCGATAACATGGGCAAGCCAGTACGTATGATCGGTATCCACAGCGATATTAGTGAGCGCAAGGCAGCCGAAATGGCGCTGATACAAGCCCATAAGTCTGCCGAACGTGCCAACCAAGCCAAGTCTGATTTTTTATCTAGCATGAGCCACGAACTGCGCACGCCGATGAATGCTATCTTAGGCTTTGCCCAAATGCTCGAGTACGACAGCGGACTCAATGTTGACCAGCAGGACAACGTACATGAAATTCTCAAGGGCGGCCACCACCTGCTGGAACTAATCAACGAAGTACTGGATCTGGCTAAGGTCGAATCTGGCCAGATCGTGCTATCTCTGGAACCGGTGGATATAAGCAGTGTGGTCGAGGAGTGCCGGGCTATGATCGAGCCCCTAACGGCAGCAAGGCGGATTACCCTGCGCTTGGAGGTGCCGCCGCAAACGACCGTGCGTGCCGACCGCGTACGTTTAAAGCAAGCACTGCTGAACCTGCTCTCCAATGCCGTGAAATACAATCGAGAGGGTGGTGATATACACCTTAGCGTTCAACTGACTGCAGGTGAGCGTCAACGCATCACGGTCACCGATACTGGCGCGGGTATCGCACCAGAGCGCATCAAGGAACTCTTCCAACCTTTCAACCGGCTAGATGCGGAACACAGCGAAATCGAGGGTACTGGCATCGGGCTGACCATTACCCGTCGACTTGTGGAGTTGATGGACGGAGAGGTCGGTGTCGGTAGCCAAGTCGGGGGCGGCACCACCTTCTGGATCGAACTGCCGTCCGAAACGATACTTGGCGCTGCAGGAGCAGCAGGAGCAGCAGGAGCAGCAGGTGTAGCAGGTGTAACCGGTAGTTTTCTGACCGGCCAGCACCGCGTGCTGTGCATCGATGATAACCCAGCGAATCTCAAGCTCATTGCCCAGATGCTCGACATACGCCAGCACATCCATCTGACTACTGCCCACACGCCAGAACTGGGCATTAAGCTAGCGTTGGCTCTGCAACCAGAACTAATTCTGCTCGATATCAACATGCCTCGCATGAATGGTTTCCAGGTGCTAGATGTGTTCAAGGCTGAGTCCAGCCTGAAAGGTATCCCTGTTATAGCCATCACCGCCAACGCCATGCCTCGTGATATTGAACGTGGTCGTGCAGCAGGTTTTAGCGAATATCTTACCAAGCCGCTTGATCTGGCAAAGTTTCTGAAAACCATAGACCGTTGCCTGGCCGGCAACAAGGAGAATACGGCATGACCGAAGGATTGCTCGACCAAGCTAGTATCTTTGTCATTGATGACGAGCCAGCCAATCTTAAGCTACTCAGTAAGATGCTTGCCAATCAGGGCTGCAAAAAGGTCGTGCTGATACAGGATCCGCGCGAGGTGTTAGAGCGTTACCAAGAGTCGCAGCCTGATCTTATCCTGTTAGACATTAATATGCCGCACTTGGATGGCTATCAGGTAATGGAGCAATTAAAAGCATTGAACGATCCACTGTTACCACCTATTCTTATTCTTACCGCTCAGCATGGACGTGATTATCTGCTGAGGGCGCTGGCATTGGGTGCACGAGATTTTGTCGGCAAGCCTTTTGATCGTGCCGAACTGTTGATGCGTGTGCGCAATATGCTGGATGTGCAGCTGGCCCATCGTTTTGTTTATCACCAGAAACAGACGTTAGAAGGCATGGTGCGTGCGCGTACCGAGGCGCTCAACCAAACCCGCCTGCAGGTAGTGCGCCGCCTTGGTCGAGCGGCAGAATATCGCGACAACGAGACCGGCCTCCACATCATACGCATGAGCCAGTATTCTGAGTTGCTGGCAAGGAGCTTAGGCTGGAGCGAGGTCGATTGCGAGCTGATGCTTCACGCCAGCCCCATGCACGACATTGGTAAAATCGGCATTCCCGATGCTATCCTGCTTAAGCCCGGCAAGTTCGAAGCAGATGAGTGGGAGGTCATGAAAACTCACGCGACCATCGGTGCTCACATTCTGGCAGACGGAGATTCTGATTTGTTGCACCTAGCCAGCGAAATTGCACTTAGTCATCATGAAAAATGGGACGGCAGTGGCTATCCCCATGGCTTGGTTCAAGCGGCAATACCACAATCTGGACGCATTGTTGCCGTTGCCGACGTGTTCGATGCGTTGACCTCATCCCGCCCTTACAAGAAGGCATGGTCGGTAAATGATGCGGTGGCTTTCATCCAAGATAATGCGGGCACTCATTTCGACCCTGAGGTAGCAACACATTTTTCTAAATGCCTGCCAGAAATTCTCGCCATCCGTGACCGTCACATGGAGCCGTAGCTCGAACTCAGAGCCCGTGACGGCGATTGGGTAGTAGTCTTGTTCTTATTAGTTTAGCATCCGGCGGTCGCTGTCGTTGTGCGCGATATTACTGCCGATAGTAGCGATCAAGGTAAGCACCCGCCTAGCAACCTCTAGCCCTCTTTCTTTAATATCGTAAAAACAGGTGTCCACCTAAATTAAGTGTCCACCTATTTTATGACTGACTTTCTTGCAGTGATGTTAAACCAGCCTTTGGATAAGTAACAATATCAACACGAATGCAAACGCCCGACTGTTGAGGCATATCTGCCGCATCCCAGTGGCTTGGTAGATCATCTGACGTGTGGCTAAGCATGCAAGTTAAATATGATTTGTGGCAAGCTGGTCAAAAAGTCACGTTGCACATTGAAAGATTGGCCGCTTAGCGTTAAATGACAAACCTAGTGAAAGTCTAATCAGTCCATAGTGTAGTTGCGCGCTGCGCCATATAGCCGTGGAGGGAAATGCTAACTAAGAGCCGCCCAGTGAGTGATTTAAGCATCATTCAGCAACGATACGCTGAGCCCTATTCCGGTTAAGCGGGGGCGGGCCTTGCAGCGTAAATCGTCCAAGCGCCTGACGCTTGCTGCCTATACTTACAGTCTATTGCTTGGTATTTATTTTGGCACACGCCATAAATACCAGCTGGCGATGCTGCGATGCGGGCTCCATAGCTCGCCAATTGCCGCCATCTGTTTGGGCTTAGGTGGCAACGGCAATTGTTTGAGGCGCTGATAGCCGGCGGCGATAGCAAAGTCAGCCGCGGGCAAAATATCCATGCGTTGCAAGCTGAACATAAGCAACATTTCTACCGTCCAGCGACCGATTCCCTTGACTGTTACTAGTCGCTCAATCAGCGCTTCATCAGCCATATGTTCAGCTTGTTGCCATGATGGTATCAGGCCGCTCAATGCGCCGGCGGCAATGGCATACATAGTCTCTATTTTGCGCGCGGAAAATCCGCACTGATGTAATAGATCAAACTCAGTGCTTAGTAGTTGCTGCGGCGCCGGAAACGCAGCGCCATGCACTGCCAGCAGACGGCTGATAATTGCATCGCCGGCTTTGGCATGCAGTTGCTGGTAAGCTAGTGAGCGAATCAGGGTTTCGTAGGGTTCGCGCGCCGGCTGGGCGGCATAGGTACATGGGCCGACTGTGTTAATTAAACTGGCCCAGTCTGCATCTAAATTTGCCAGAAAATCGGAGGCTGCCTGATGATCATGGCTAGTATTCATCAGCAAAGTATAACGTTAAGTTTTAGAATAAACAGCTGCGCGTATAGCAAGCTTGGCATAGTTGCGCAGCTATTTAAAAAAGACGGAAACTCATTGATGGACTTATTTGCAGCGCAGCAAGATTTTAAGCAAGAGATCGGCCGCGGCGCCTACCTGTTAAGTGGCTATGCGCTTATTTGCGAGCAGGCGCTGCTGGCTGATTTAGGCCTGGTTCTTAGTCAGGCGCCATTGCGGCATATGCGCACTAAATCCGGCTTGGCGCTGTCGGCGGCGATGACGAATTGCGGCAGCTTGGGCTGGGTGAGTGATCACCACGGTTATCGCTATACACGGCTAGACCCGAGCACACAGCAGCCGTGGCCAATGATGCCGGCCAGTTTTTTAAAGTTAGCGCAGGCGGCGGCCGAGGTCGCCGGCTATGTCGACTTTGTGCCGGATGCGGCTTTGATTAATCGCTATGCGGTAGGTGCCAGCATGGGTTTACATCAGGATAAAGACGAGCAGGATTTGACTCAGCCCATCGTCAGTGTATCTTTGGGTATCGCCGCCACATTTCAGTTTGGCGGCTTAAGGCGCACGGATAAGGTGTTTAAATTGCAGTTAAGCCATGGCGATGTGGTGGTGTGGGGCGGTGACGCCAGGCTCAAATTTCATGGCATTTTGCCGCTGCCGGCAGGCGAGCATCCCGCCACCGGCAACTACAGAATCAATCTGACTTTGCGTAAAGCCGGATGATTTAACTTACAGCTTGAGCTTTAATTTCAGGCGGCGATAAATGCGGCATAACAACGAGCCTTCGAGCTGGTAGTGTTTATGCAACGGTTTTTTGACTTCCCAGCTGGCTGTCATGCCCGCAGGAAACGTTACTAGATCACCCTTGCCAAAGCTGACCGGTTTGCCGCCAGTAGGTGTAATCACACACTCACCGTCAAGAATATAAGCGATCTCTTGTTCCGGGAATACCCATGGAAACACGGATACCTCTTTCTGCCAGGTTGGCCATTTGCTAACGCCGAGGCTATCTAAACGCGCTGGGTCTGGATTTTTTTCAATCGTAATTGGCTGGCTAGTGGTTTGGCTCATGCTGGACTCTATAAAATAATGAAAGGCCATTCTAGCTTATAGCCGTGAAATGTAGTGGCTAACATTAAAATGACGGCGGCTCAAATTGACAGCGACTTTCAATTTAAAAGCGACTTGGCCTGCGTTAGAAGCTAACGTAGTAAACTAGTGGCTTTAAATAAGCACCTTAAATATTATGCGCATTGGTTTAGATGAAGCTGCGGCCAGATTGCAGGCCGGTGAAGTGGTGGCCATACCAACGGAGACCGTCTACGGCCTCGCTGCAGATGCGCGCAATGATGCCGCACTGCAGCAGATATTTGCTCTCAAGCAGCGCCCGGCCGATCATCCTTTGATCGTGCATATCGCCGACATTAGCCAGGTCGATGATTGGGCGGCGCTGTTTCCTGAGACTGCGCGCAAGCTGGCGCGCGCATTCTGGCCGGGCGCATTAACCCTGGTGCTGCCGGCAAAAAACGCGGTGTCGCGTGTGGTGCGCGGCGGCGAAGCGACCGTGGCCTTGCGGGTGCCTAATCATCCAAGCACACTGGCGCTGCTTAAGCTAAGCGGTTTGAGCCTGGCCGCACCGTCGGCTAATTTATTTACCCAGCTCAGCCCGACGACGGCGGCGCATGTTGAGTCCGGCCTTGGCGATGCTATTGCAGTATTGGATGGCGGCGCCTGTGCGGTTGGCATAGAGTCAACCATAGTCAGTGTCGATGCGGCAGGTAGCTGGCAGTTATTGCGGCCGGGTATGATTAGTGCCGCCGATATTGCGCGTGTCGCCGCTTTGCCGCAACATGCGGTGCCGGTTGACGCAAAGCCCAGCGTCGCCGCTAGCGCCGGCAATGTCCCGATGCCGAAAGCGCCCGGACAGCATGCTTTGCATTATTCGCCGCGCACGCCTTTATTATTGTTTAAAGACCGCTCTGAGCTGATTCGCGCATGCGCTGACTTCAGACAGGCGCAGCTTAACTGCGCCGCATTATTGATTGGTGACGGTGCTGCGCCAGACTGCTATGTCATGCAGTTGCCGCCACAGGCCGATGCCGTCGCCGCAGCGCTGTATGGTGCACTGCATAGTCTGGATGCGATGCACCTCGATCGCTTATTGGTCGAGTTGCCCGCCAATACGCCGGCATGGGCGGCAGTGACTGATCGCCTGAGCCGCGCCGGTTACCAGCCGGCTGCGTAAATTAAGAGCACTACAGGCCGGTGACGCGCGCGTAATGGTAGGTAGAGAAATTGTTATGCGCGCCGGCTGGCTTGATTAATTGTTGTTTCTGGTTGCGGCCCTAGCTGGACGCTGGCAGAATATGGCTCACTCAGTAGTTTTAACTCTCACAGGCTCGAATATGACCATCAAATTTAATCAGTTACGCCATGCTGCTAGCTGTCTCTTCATCGTTGCGCTGCTGCCGGTTTTAGCCGCATGCAGCTCGGTTAAACTGGCAAATCCGTTTGCGTCAGAAGCGCCGGAAATGTCATCACGCCCGGCTAATGCCACCGCATATGTGTGCGCGGACAATAAGCGTTTTTATGTGCGCATGCTTAACAACGGCAACGATGCCTGGCTTATTTATCCTGATCATGAAGTCAATTTAACAAAAATTAGCGGCAGCAAAAATCAATTTAGCAGTGGCGTGATTACACTGCTGATCGATGGCGCTGACACAATGTTAACCGATGGTGATAAAGCCGCTTATAGCGCTTGCAAGCCGCAAGCCGCGACTAAGTAAGGCTGGTCTGAGGGCCGCTAATACTGTCGACAGCGGTTTCAGTTGTGCGTCAGATTGGCGTTTAATTAAGTTAATTGAGGTGATTTGTAATTTAAACCCTGATCAGCCAAATTTTTAGTAATGAAATCGTCCAATAGTTCTATAATCTTGCATACAAAAACATCCTTTCCATTAAACAACTCCAAAAGAGAAGATAAATGATTACCAAAAATGCAGATAAAAATGCTGATATTGGCCTAGTTGGCCTAGCTGTTATGGGCCAGAATTTAGCCTTGAATATTGCCGATCACGGCTACACCATTGCGGTTTATAACCGCGACGCTAAAAAAATGGTGAAATTCATTGAAGAATGTAAACAAAATGAGCCTTCACATGAGCGCGTTGTCGGCCATGCTGATTTAGCTTCATTTGTCTTAAGCATCAAGCGTCCACGTAAAATTATTCTGCTGGTTAAAGCCGGCAGTGCGACTGATGTCACCATCAACGCTATTCTGCCGTTTTTAGAGCAGGGCGACATTATTATCGACGGTGGTAACTCACTGTGGACAGACACGATCCGCCGCGAAAAAGAATTAGCAGTAAAAGGTATTGATTTCATTGGTTCTGGCGTTTCTGGCGGCGAAACTGGCGCGCGTTTTGGCCCGTCACTGATGCCATCAGGTACACGTAAAGCTTGGGCCTCGCTCGAGCCTATCTGGCGTGATATTGCCGCTAAAGTCGATCCAGTGACCGGTGCCCCGATGGAAGGCGGCACACCAGGCAAACCAGTAGTCGGCGGTTTTTCATGCGCTGAATACATTGGCCCCGATGGCGCTGGCCATTATGTGAAAATGGTGCATAACGGTATTGAATATATTGATATGCAGCTGATTTGTGAGGCTTACTGGCTCATGAAAAACCTGCTCGGTATGCCGGCAGATGAAATTGGTAAAGTCTTTGAAGAGTGGAATAAGGGCGAGTTATCGAGTTTCTTGATTGAAATTACCGCCGATATCCTGCAACAAAAAGATCCGATGGGCCCGGGTTTCCTGGTCGACAAAGTGATGGACACGGCTGGTCAAAAAGGTACCGGCCAATGGACTGCTGCCAATGCACTGGAGCTTGGTGCCCCGGCGAACGCGATTGCTGCTGCGGTTTATGCACGTGCACTGTCAAGCTTGAAAGATGAGCGTGTTGAAGCTAGCAAAATCCTAAAAGGCCCGGTGGTGGTTAAAGAGGCTGATAAAAAAGCCATTATCGAAGCGATTAAGAGCGGTTTGTATTGCTCAAAAATCTGTGCTTATGCGCAAGGCTTCCAGTTGATTGACAAAGCACAAGTGGCTTATAACTGGAAACTTAACTTTGGTGAGATCGCGCAAATCTGGCGTGGCGGTTGTATTATTCGCGCCAGTTTCTTGCAAAAAATCACTGATGCTTATGCATTAAACTCACGTTTGAAAAACCTGATGCTAGACCCATACTTCACCAACTCATTGAATGACAGCCAGGCTGGCTGGCGTAAAGTGATTGCCTTGGCGGTGACGAATGGTATTCCGGCGCAAGGTTTCAGTGCGGCTTTGGCTTATTATGATGGTTACCGCAGTGCGGTATTGCCAGCTAATCTGCTGCAAGCGCAACGTGACTACTTTGGTGCACATACTTACGAGCGTGTCGATCAACCGCGCGGTCAGTTCTATCATTTGGACTGGCCAGAAGCTAGCCGTCCACAGCTAGAAATCTAAGTGCAAGTAAGGCAGTAACGTAAAAAAGGGCAGAATTTCTGCCCTTTTTTATTACCGGAACGGCCTGATTGTTGTTGCAGCCTAGACCGCAGATGCGCCGTAGCGGTTAATAAATAGACTATTAATTAACCGCTGCGGACTCTCGTCGACCTACAGCGTGCGGCTAAACAAGTTAAGCGCCAGTTGATAGCAGAGTAATGCGGTTTGCGCATCATAACGACCGTCACCATCACGCATAAATGCGTGTTGCGCATTAAATTCATGCCAGGTGAAGTTAAGTTCAGCCGCGGTCATTTTTTCATAGACCTGTTTGCGTCCAGCCGTTGGGATATGGTTGTCCTGTTTGCCCCAGATCATGAGCATTTCGCCGCTAATATCCTGCAGGCGTTCCATGCTGTGCTGCCCCGGCTGATTGGGAATGGTCAGTGCATGCAAATCGGTGGCATAAAAACAAGCGGTGCCTTTGACTTCAGGTTGCAGCGCCGCCCGAAACGCGAGGTGGCCGCCGATACAAAAGCCCATGGCGCCGATATTGCCATCGTACCAAGCCTGTTGTTTAATAAAGGCGATCAGCGCCGCATTGTCGGTGTCATAATCCTGCACATCCTTAGCGGCTTTATCGGCATTACCTTTGTCGCGACCAGCATCGTCGTAGGCGAGGATAGTGCCGATCGGGTTCAGCTCGTGAAACACCTCGGGCACCAGCACCACATAACCATGGCTGGCCATGATCTTGGCGGCACTTTCAATTGGACCGGTTTGCTGAAAAATTTCTGAATAAAATAAAATTGCAGGAAATTTTTCGCTAGTAGCGGCTTTGCCGTTTGTCGGGCGATGAATATAGGTGCGCATCACGCCGGTAGGGGTGTCGATGTCAGCAATGTGGCTTTGTACGATCATGGCAGGCTTTCTAAATTGACGCGCAGACCATGCTGGGTTTGACTGAACACAAGTCTGCATCGCGTTGTAATTAATTTTTTGACAGGGATTTGGCCGCTGCCGCTGTTCGAGATTATATAGAAGAAGGCGCGAGCATGGCTTGCTGATTGTATTTTGCAGCATGGCCGCCTAGTGTTGTTAGTTTTTAGCGCAGCCAAATAATATAAGGTTTGCTAAACGCCCTACTATTTTCGTAAAATAGTGGCTTAAAATGCGTATGTGCCAAACGCATACTTGCCTAGTTTTTAGGCCCAATCCAGTTAAGCTGCCATCATGTTACTCACCATCAATGGAAAACCACGTAGTTTCGATGCCGCCAGTTTGAGTGTGGCGGATTTAGTCGCGAGGCTTGATTTGCAGGGCAAGCGTCTGGCTATTGAGCGTAATGGCGACATTGTGCCACGTAGCCAGTTTGCGCAGCAGCAGTTGCTGGATGGCGATCAGCTGGAAATCGTCGGCGCTGTGGGTGGTGGCTAGACGCTTTAATTTTTCATGAGCTGGCTAAATAGCCGCTCAAATTTACGCACAAGGATACCGATTTGTCAGATCTCTTAAAAATTGCAGATAAAACCTATCATTCACGTCTATTGGTAGGTACCGGCAAGTATCAGGATTTTGCACAAACGCGAGCGGCGATTGACGCCAGCGGCGCGCAGATTGTGACGGTAGCTATCCGCCGCACTAATATCGGCCAGACTGCAGGTGAGCCATCATTGCTCGATTTTCTGCCGCCAGAACAATTCACCTATTTGCCGAATACCGCTGGCTGCTATTCTGCCGATGACGCGGTGCGCACCTTGCGTTTAGCGCGCGAGTTATTAGATGGCCACAAACTGGTAAAACTAGAGGTGCTGGGCGACCCGAATACGCTCTACCCGAACATGGTAGAAACTATTGCTGCGGCCAAAGTGCTGGTTAAAGATGATTTTGATGTCATGGTCTATTGCTCCGATGATCCAATTATTGCCAAGCAGCTCGAGGAGATCGGCTGTTGCGCGGTGATGCCACTGGCCTCACTAATCGGCTCCGGCATGGGTATTTTGAATCCATGGAATCTACAAATCATTATTGCCAATGCCCATATCCCGGTTCTGGTCGATGCCGGTGTCGGTACGGCATCCGATGCGGCGATTGCGATGGAGCTCGGATGTCAGGGCGTGTTGATGAATACGGCGATTGCCGCGGCGCAGAATCCAGTGCTGATGGCCGGCGCCATGAAAAAAGCGGTTGAAGCCGGGCGTGAGGCTTATCTGGCAGGACGCATGCCGAAAAAGCTTTATTCTGCCAGCCCGAGTTCGCCCACTTCCGGCCTGATTGCATAATGAGCAGCGCAAAACATTACGCCTGTACGGTGCTGGTCGAAGCCGTTTTTATTCCTGAGCAATCTGATGTAGCGCTTAATCGTTATGCCTTTGCTTACCACGTTAAAATCAGCAACACTGGCAATATCGCCGCGCAACTGATCAGCCGGCATTGGATTATTGTCGAAGCCAGCGGTGAGCAGCAAGAGGTTAAAGGCCTGGGCGTGATCGGCGCACAGCCTATGTTGCAGCCAGGCGAGCAGTTTGAATACAGCAGCGGCACCATGCTCAACACGCCCATGGGTGAAATGCATGGCAGCTACCAAATGGTGGCTGAAGACGGTACGCGCTTTGATGCCATTATTGCGCCGTTTGCTTTGAGCATGCCCAGAGTGCTGCACTAAAGTGTGCTGTGCAATTACAGTGCCGAAGCCCATGCTGGAGTTAGCGCTCAAGACGAGACGTCATGACCATACGTTGGATCAAACCCCCGATCAAATGCTCGGCCAAAAGGCTAAGCTAAAAAACTAGGCCAAAAAACTAGGCTAGGGCACCATATTTATTATTCAAGTGATTAAACCATTGATTAAACTAGTGACTAAAAAATTAGCAGTGTATTGTTTGCACCTAGGCTTTGCGGCAGTGCTGGCGGCGTGTGCACCGGTCAATACTAAACCGACCCCGGCAGCGCCATGCAATTGTGCGTGCAAGGGCCAGCCTGGCGCTGCACAGTCGTGTGGGCCCGCAGACAAGGCGGCAGAAGCCAAAATTCCGGCATACGGCCTGTTAAAAGCCGCCAAATGGGATGAGGTCGACGGGCTAAGTCAGGCCGATTTAAGTCTGGCATGGCCGGCGTGGATGCAGAGCTGTAGCGCCTTGGCTAATAAGCCGGTATGGCAGAACGCCTGTGCTGCGGCTAAAGCGCTTGATATGCAATTAGCCGGCGAAACCAGTTTGGAAAAAACCAGTTTGGAAAAAACCAGCGCCGTTAGCGCTTATTTCCAGCAGTATTTTAACGTTTATAAAACCAGTAATATCGATGGTAGCGATAGCGGCATGATTACTGGCTATTACGAACCCTTGCTCAAGGGTAGCCGCAGCAAATCCGCGCAATACCCCTACCCTTTATACATGCCACCGCTGGATATGGTGACGGTCGAGCTGTCTAGCCTCTACCCTGAGCTTAAATACAAGCGCGTCCGCGGCCGGCTCATCGGCAATAAATTAGTCCCTTATTACAATCGCGCAGAAATTGAGGCGGATAGCTCGCCGATCAGTGGCCGCGAATTCATCTATATCGATGACATCATTGATGTTTTTTTCTTACAAATTCAGGGTTCAGGCCTAGTGCAACTCGATAGTGGTGAGCAGGTGCACGTCGGCTACGCTGATCAAAATGGTCAAAGCTACCACTCCATTGGCCGCCTGCTGATCGAGCGCGGCGAGCTGACGGCGGCGAATGCGTCGATGCAAGGCATTAAAAACTGGGCGCGTAATAATTTGCCCAAATTGCGTGAGTTACTCAACAGCAACCCGAGTTATGTGTTTTTCCGTGAGCTGCCGGCCGGCTTGCCCGGGCCGCTAGGCGCGCTGGGTGTGCCTATCTTGGCGGAAAATGTGATTGCGGTTGATCCGCGGTTTGTACCGCTGGGCGCGCCGGTATTTTTGTCGACCACGCAGCCGAATAGTAACAAGCCGTTACAGCGCATGGTCATGGCGCAAGATACCGGCGGTGCGATCAAAGGCGGTGTGCGTGCAGATTTCTTCTGGGGTGCGGGCTTCGAGGCCGGTGCTAAAGCCGGCGCGATGAAGCAGTCGGGCAAGATCTGGGTATTTTTACCCAAAGAATTTATTTTTACAGAAGCACAATAAAAACAGCGGCTGTCGACAGTCGCTGTTGAATTATGCTGGGCGTAAGCAGATGCGGTGTTAAGGGTTTTTTACCGATACGCCGGCTCCAGGCGCTATGTCATTGCGATTTTTAAGGCTGAGGTAGCGTTGTTTATCATCGGCAAAGCGCTGTTTTAACTGCGCTATATTAGCTTTTCGCGTATTAATACGCGCATCTAACTGTGCGATATTGGCCTGGTTATTGGCAATTTCTAGCTGCAGTTCAGGCGGCAGCGGTTTTTTGTTTTTAGTTAACAGCACCAGCGTTTTTTGGCTGGCGGCCAGGCGTTTTTCACTGTTAGCCTGGTCGCGCTGCAGGTTTTCGAGCACAACTTGGTCTAGCTGTAAATTACGCTGCAGCGCCAGATCAATTTCATTTTCATTGGTAAAGGTACTCAGTAGCGCCCGGTCTTTTTTGTCTTGCTCCAGTTTTTCCAGATATAAGGTGGTAGCCTCTGCGTTAGCAGGTTTATTGCGCTTGACGGTAACACCCTGCTTGCTGATCACGGAATTCTCGCGACTGGCATATTCTGCGGGAATCCTGTCCGCGTAGTGGGTCACGCCTTTATCATCTTTCCATTTGACGATAGGACTAGATTGCTCGGCACGGGCATGGCTGGCGAGCAGCATGCTGAGTAAGATTACGCCCGCCAGGCACGGCTTAAATAAGCGGTGACGACGGCTTAAATGATCGATTTTCTGCAATAGTGACAACATACTTTTATCGACTTTCTGTGGGCAGTGGCTAGAAGTGCGTCATCAAAGTGGCACTTCAGCCACCCCGTATTGTTGGCGGTATGCGCTTACAGCTAGCAAATTTTGCGTCATGTCCGCTTGATTTTGTAAGTATTGCACTAAGTCGTTTAAATTGGCAATGGCACATACCGGTATTTGGTTGTCCTTGACCACCTCCTGCACCGCAGATAAATTTCCCAGGCCTTTTTCCTGACGATCGATGGCAATGGCTACGCCGCAGGCTTTAGCGCCGTTAGCGTTGATGAGCGTCACTGATTCGCGCACGGACGTGCCGGCCGAGATTACGTCGTCAATGATAAGCACGCGGCCTTGCAATGGGCTGCCGACAATGATGCCGCCTTCGCCGTGGTCTTTGGCCTCTTTGCGGTTATATGCGTAAGGAATATTGTGACCATTTTTGGCAAAGGCGATGGCGATACTGGCCACCAAGGTAATGCCTTTATAAGCCGGGCCAAACAGCATGTCGAATTCAATGCCGGAATTACGAATCGCTGTTGCATAAAATTCGCCAAGTTTCATCAGGCTTTCGCCGTCATCAAATAGCCCGGCATTGAAAAAATACGGGCTTAAACGGCCGGCTTTGGTTTTGAACTCGCCAAAGCCTAATACCTGTTTTTGGATGGCAAATGCGATAAACTCCTGCCTGAACTGATCGGGGTGCTGATTCATATTAGTTGTATTCATATTGTCAATTTAAGGAATAAAGTTTTGAAGATTATATCGCTAAACCTAAACGGCATACGCTCAGCAAAAAACAAAGGCCTGTATCCCTGGCTGCAACAGCAAAATGCCGACGTGGTCTGTATGCAGGAAATCAAGGCACAAGCGGCTGATATGCATGACGATATGCTAGCGCTGGACGGCTATTACAGTTATTTTCATTATGCCGATAAAAAAGGTTACAGCGGTGTTGGTATTTATTCAAAAGTTAAGGCCGATGCGGTGATAGAAGGCTTGGGCATCGCTGATATTGATGCTGAGGGTCGTTATCTGGAGTGCCAGTTCGGCAATCTCAGCGTGGTTTCCTTATACCTGCCTTCAGGCTCAAGCGGCGAAGAGCGCCAGGCATTCAAGTACACTGTGATGGCGCGGTTTATGCCGCAGTTACAGGCGCTCAAAACCAGCGGCCGCGAAGTGGTTATCTGTGGCGACTGGAATATTGCCCACCATGAAGCGGATTTAAAGAACTGGAAAGGCAACCGCAAAAACTCCGGCTTTTTAGCCGAAGAACGCGCCTGGCTGACTACATTGTTTGAACAGGTGGGCTGGGTCGATGTTTACCGCAATCTTTATCCAAATGCGACTGACGAAGGCTATACCTGGTGGAGTAATCGCGGTCAGGCCTGGGCGAATAACGTCGGCTGGCGCATAGACTACCAGATTGCCACCCCCGGTATCGCCGCCAAGGCCGTGTCCGCCAGTGTTTACAAGGATGAGCGTTTTAGTGACCACGCGCCGTTAATTGTCGAATATGGCTTTTAGTTAGCGCGACGGCGCAGTTTTACAATTTAAATTTCTGCCCGTCTGCATGCCACGGTGCCACTTTAAACAGTAACAGCATGCCGGGAATGGCGGCAACAAAACACAGCAGGAAAAAATTGCGCCAGCCCAAGCCTTCAACCAGGTAGCCGGTAGCCGCATTGGCAAAGGTGCGCGGCACGGCGGCAAGGCTGGTAAATAGCGCAAACTGGGTGGCGGTGTAGAGCGGATGCGTTGTATAGGCGATGAAAGCAACAAAGGCGGCTGTGCCCAGGCCCACACCAAAGGCTTCAACGCCAATAGCGACGCCGAGCACAAATAAATTATGACCGACCACGGCCAGCCAGGCAAAGCCTAGAATAGCGAGCATTTGTACTGCACCAAATAGCCACAGCGCGCGGTTAATGCCAAGCTTGACCATCCATACGCCGCCAAGTAAACCGCCGATCACACTCGGCCACAGGCCAGCATTTTTTGCGATTAAACCAATTTCAGTTTTGCTAAAACCCATGTCTAAATAAAACGGCGTGGCCAAGGCTGTTGCCATGCTGTCACCGAGTTTATAAAAGAAAATAAACGCCAGAATCAGCAATGCGGTGTTGATGCCGTTGCGACCAATAAACTCCTGAAATGGCTCACTGACAGCGGCACGCAAAGTTTTGGGCGCGGCAGTTTTCAAGGCCGGTTCTTTGACGAACAGCGTCATCGCCACACCGGGCAGCATAAATAAAGCGGTAATCATAAATACACTATGCCAGGGTAAATGGTCAGCTAGGATCAGCGATAGTGAGCCTGGAATCAGCCCGGCAATCTTGTAGGCATTGACGTGTACGACATTGCCTAGACCGAGTTCGGCATCGAGCAAAATTTCGCGGCGGTAGGCATCAATCACCACGTCTTGCGACGCACTAAAAAAAGCGACTACGGCGGCGAGGTAGGCAATCGTCCAGATGTCCAGCTGCGGATTAAACGCGCCAAATAGTGGAATTGAGCTTAGCAATAACAGCTGGGTGATGAGCAGCCAGCCGCGGCGACGGCCTAAGGGCGGTATGTAGCGATCAAATAACGGTGCCCACAGAAATTTCCAGGTGAATGGCAGGTTGATCAGCGCGAATAAACCGATGGCTTTGAGGTTGACGCCTTCAGAGCGCAGCCAGGCCGGCAGCAGGCTGATCAGTATAAATAGCGGTAAGCCGGAGCTAAAACCGGTAAAGACGCAAATCAGCATGCGTTTGTTGAGTAAAGTCTGCCAAACGCTAGTGTGATTTGCCATGGATAAGGTGCAGCTTGATGGGGTTGATTGAGGTGACTGCCGCTAAACCTATTTTAATGGCGGGTTATTTTCGAGGCGGTACATCGCCAGACTGCCCATTAAGTTCGGCATAAAGGTCACTGGTTGGTTGGCGGTGAGTACCAGGCGCTGCTTCACTTTAATATTGCAGCTGATGCAAAATTGATCAAAGTCGTAGATCGTGCACAGATGCACGTTAGGCGTGTCATACCACTGATAGGGCAGGTTTTTAGACACCGGCATCTGGCCTTGCAATGATTGCAGGCGGTGGCGCCAGTAACCAAAATTAGGGAACGTCACGATGACTTCACGGCCGATACGTAGCATTTCACGCACGATACCCTCGGTATTATTCACCGCTTGCAGGGTTTGCGACAGAATCACGGTGTCGAATGACTGGTCTTCAAAGTCAGACAAATCCGACTCCAGATCCATTTGGATCACATTAATGCCTTTAGTCATACAGGCCAGCCAGTTGGCATCATCTTTCTCTACACCGTAGCCGCGCACTTCCAAGGAATCTTGCAGATATTGCAGCAAGGCGCCGTCGCCGCAGCCTAAATCCAGCACCTTGCTGCCAAAAGGCAGCCAGCCGGCGATGATGGCAAAGTCATGGCGGAATTCTGCGTTATGTGCACTCATGCGCGGTCTCCGACGCTAATATTATTCAGATAGTTGCGCAGAATGGCATGGTAATGCGCATCTGGCATTAAAAACGCATCATGACCATGGGCGGCGGTGACTTCGGCATAGCTTACACTGCGCTCATTATCGAGCAAGGCTTTGACGATTTCACGCGAGCGTGCCGGTGAAAAGCGCCAGTCGCTGGTGAAGGACACCAGTAAAAACTGCGCGGTGACTTTAAGCAGCGCCTGACTTAGATTGCCGTTAAACGCCAAGGCTGGATCGTAATAATCCAGCGCACGCGTCATGCGTAAATAAGTGTTGGCATCGAATTCGCCGGCGAATTTATCACCCTGATAGCGCAAATAGGATTCCATTTCAAATTCGGCATCAAAACTGTATTTAATGGTGTCTTTAAGGCGGCGGCCAAATTTGGCACCCATGGCATCGTCGCTTAAATAGGTAATATGGCCAAGCATGCGCGCAATACGCAGACCGCGTCTGGGCACGACGCCGTGCGCATAATAGTCGCCGCCGTAGAATTCAGGATCGGTAATAATCGCTTGCCGCGCCACTTCATTAAACGCCATGTTCTGTGCGGTGAGGTTGGGCGCGGACGCGATCACCAAGGCATGACGCACGCGCTCAGGATAGGCCAAAGTCCATTGCAAGGCTTGCATGCCGCCGAGACTGCCGCCCACCACTGCCGCCAATTGTTGAATGCCGAGGTGGTCGGCCAATAGCGTTTGTGAAGTTACCCAGTCTTCTACGGTTAGCACTGGGAATTGCGAGCCCCACGGCTGCTGCGTTGCCGGATTGATGCTGGCGGGGCCGGTGCTGCCATGGCAGCCGCCGAGATTATTGACGCCAATCACGAAAAATTTATTGGTATCTAGCGGCTTGTTCGGGCCGACCAGGTTATCCCACCAGCCCGGATATTTATCATCAGCGTGGTACTTACCGGCAACATGGTGCGTGCCCGATAGCGCGTGGCAGATTAATACCGCGTTGGATTTAGCGGCATTAAGCTCGCCATAAGTCTCGTAAACCAGATCAAATTGCGCTAGCTGCGCGCCGCTTTTAAGCGCGAGGCTCTGATTAAAACGCGCGGTTTGCGCGCGAACAATGCCTACCGATTGCGGCGCTAAGGATGAGGGTGTGAGTTCAGACATGGCGTGATTATACTATAGGAACTTGGCTTAAATTTTGGCGCGAATAGCGGTGTGGATTTCGATCATGGCAGCTGCAGTGTTCTGCATTAAACTAGTCCCAATGCGTGCTGACGATTAGCGGGTTTTTAGCGATGGTGACGCGCTCATTGCCGCCTAAATCTTTAATGGTGACTATATTAACCAAGCCGGTTTCTGCCATCAGTGCCGTCACCTGTTCGGCCTGATTATAACCATGTTCGAGCATTAGCCAGGCTTGTGGCTTCAGGTAAATCAGGCTGTGCGCAATAATGTGGCGTATGGCATCGAGGCCATCAGTGCCTGAAGCAAGTGCTGACAATGGCTCAAAGCGCAGGTCGCCTCGTTGCAAGTGGGCATCATGCTCGGCGATATAGGGCGGGTTGCTTACAATCAGATCAAAGCGTTGCGGCGCGAGCTGTTCAAACCAGTCGCTGCTGATAAAACTTACATTGCTGATCGCCAGCGCCTGTGCATTTTGCTGCGCAATGTCGATTGCAGCCACCGAGGCATCGAGCGCGATGATGTCGCTTAGCGGCCGTTGCTGGGCGATGGCGAGTGCAATTGCGCCGCTGCCGGTACCAAGGTCTAAAATTGCGGCCGGGCGGTTCACGCCAATTTTGGCTAAAGCCGCTTCTACCAATGTTTCGCTATCGGCACGCGGAATCAAGGTGGCGTTGCTGACCATTAAATTCAGGCCATAAAATTCGCGCCGGCCTAAAATATAGGCGATGGGTTCACCGTTTAGGCGGCGTTGCAGCAGGCGTTGGTACTCTGTGGCAACCGCGGTCGGCACTGCATCGTCTGCATGCGCCATTAACCAGGCACGGTTGACGCCGGCAGCTATTTGCAGCAATAGCTGTGCTTCGAGTCGCGCTTCGCTCGCCTGCAGCACGCCCTCTAAACTAGCCGCTGCCAGCAGCTGACCTTGCGCTGATCGCCAAGTCTGGGCCAGGCTAGTTTTTCCAATGCCAGTTTTTCCAATACCAGTTTTTCCAATACTAGTTTCAGCAGAAACAGTCTCATCGGTAGTCACAGCATCATTCACCGTTGTCATCAATTAGTTATCATCACCGAGGCTGGCGAGTAAATCAGCCTGATGCTCGGCCGCCAAGGCGCCGATCAGTTCATCCATATCGCCTTCGGTAATGGCATCAATTTTATAGAGCGTGAGGTTAATGCGGTGGTCGGTAATGCGCCCCTGCGGATAGTTGTAAGTGCGAATACGCTCGGAGCGGTCACCGGAGCCAATCAAGGATTTACGCTCGCTGGCGATCTTGGATTGTTGCGCACGCACTTCGGCGTCTTTAATGCGCGCTACCAGCACGCTCATCGCCTGCGCTTTATTTTTGTGCTGACTGCGGTCATCCTGACATTCGACCACAATGCCGGTCGGCATATGCGTGATCCGCACCGCAGAATCGGTCTTGTTAATGTGCTGACCGCCGGCACCACTGGCGCGGTAGGTATCGATACGGATTTCAGCCGGGTTAATAACGACATCGCTGACTTCATCGGCCTCGGCCAGTATGGCCACCGTACAGGCGGAGGTGTGAATGCGGCCTTGCGTTTCGGTATCAGGTACGCGCTGCACGCGATGCACACCGGACTCAAATTTCAGTTTGGAGTAGGCGCCATAGCCTTCAATTTTGGCGATAATTTCCTTGTAGCCACCGATTTCAGATTCGTTGGCAGAAACAATTTCTACTTTCCAGCGCTGGCGCTCGGCATAACGCGAGTACATTCTGAACAGGTCGCCGGCAAATAAACCGGACTCATCGCCACCGGTGCCGGCGCGAATTTCCAGAAACAGGTTACGCTCATCGTTAGGGTCTTTTGGCAGCAATAGTTTTTGCAATGCAGTTTCAATGGCTTCCAGCTTGCTTTTGCCCTGCGTAATTTCATCCTGAGCAAATTCTTTCATGTCCGGATCACTGAGCATGCGTAGCGCTTCGTTCATGTCGGCTTCCACCTGTTCAAAAGCGCGGTACTGCTCGACAATTGGCGTAATCTCGGCATGCTCCTGCGTGATTTTGCGATAGTTATCCATATTGCTGGTCGCATTCTCAGCGCTCATCAAGCGGTTTATTTCTTCTAAGCGCTCGCTTAAACTGGCGAGCTTTCTAATCATGCTAGGTTTCATTGGGTATCATTTATTAGCGTTTAAATTATAGGGTCATGCACTTAAAAAGTGTAATACATTACGAGTTGTACATTTTTCGGGCATGCAGTTCATGCTGCTGGCGGCGTTTGTGCCTAGTTTTTAATTTGATACAGCTGCTTTAAGGTTTGTTCTAAGCGCGTGTGATCATCGCCATGCGCCTGGTTCAGTGCGTGGCTAGGTGCGTGTAAAAACTTGTTGGTTAGCCCATTACTCAGCGATTCCAGCACTTTATCGATGCTTTCACCTTTTTGAATCAGTTTCAGTGCTTTTTCCAGCTCGATTTTGCGCGTATGTTCAGCTTGGTCGCGCAAAGCTTTGATGGTTGGTACGGCACTACGCTGTTTCAGCCAGTGCATAAAATTCTCAACGCGCGCGTTGACGATAACTTCGGCATCAACTGCGGCGACCTGCCGATTGACCATGCCCTCAGTTACAACCTGTGCCAGATCATCCACCGTGTACAAGAACACATCATCGAGCTCTGCGACTTCGGCCTCAACATCACGTGGCACAGCTAAGTCGACCATGAAAATCGGCCGGTGGCGACGCGTTTTAATCGCACTTTCTACCATGCCCAGACCCACAATCGGCAATTGACTGGCGGTGCTGGTGATGACGATATCAAACTCGGCAAAGCGCTCGGCCAGATCATGCAGTAGTATGGCCTCGCCGCCAATTTTCCCCGCCAAACTTGATCCACGCTCCATGCTGCGGTTAGCCACGGTCATGCTTTTAGGGTTTTGCGCGGCAAAATGGTCGGCACAGAGTTCGATCATTTCGCCGGCACCAATAAACAATACCTTCTGTTGGCGGATATCGCCAAAGATACGCTGCGCCAGCCTGACTGCGGCCGCAGCCATGGAGATAGAGTTGGCACCGATATCGGTATTGGTACGCACTTCTTTGGCGACTTCAAACGTACGCTGAAACAGCTGGTGCAGCAAGGTGCCGAGCGTACCCGCCTCTTGCGCAATTTTGACCGACTGTTTGAACTGGCCTAAGATTTGTGGCTCGCCCAACACCATACTGTCCAGACCGGAAGCCACTCTAAATGCATGCTTTACCGCTTCATCATTGGGCAGCGTGTAAATATAGGGCGCGATGCTGCTCGCTTCGAGATGATGGTATTGCGATAGCCAGTCTAATGCTAGTTTTGGGTCGTCGGTGTGGCAGTAGAGTTCGGTACGGTTGCAGGTTGATAAAATCGCTGCCTCGCTGGCGCCGTGCATCGTCAGCTCGCGCAAGGCGCTGCCTAAATGTGCGCTATTAAACGCAACATGTTCGCGGATCTGGATGGGGGCGGTAGTGTGATTGACACCGATGACATATAACTGCATAGGTGTAATTTTGATGGATTGGCTTATGTTAAGCAAGAAATACAGTTAAAATAACGCTTTAGCAGGTATCTCTAGCGCTATAGAAACGCATCGTGCGCGACTCGCAACAGATTCCTGATTTTCATGCGTTAAACGGCATGGACTCGCGGCTTTAAGCCATGCTTTTCTGGATGCATCGCCACTGCCAACGCCAACAGCGTTAATGCGGCGACTTAATAGCGTTATATTTATTTCATCAATATTTAACATAATGGACCATCACCATGGATAAAACTTTTAGAATTGCCCCGAGTATCCTTTCTGCAAACTTCGCCAAACTGGGTCAAGAAATTGAGGATGTCATTATCTCCGGTACCGATATTGTCCATTTTGATGTGATGGACAACCACTATGTTCCTAATCTGACCATTGGACCACTCGTCTGCGATGCTATTCGTGAAGTTTCAAAAAATGTAGGTGCGCTGATCGACGTGCATCTGATGGTTAAACCGGTAGATCGCATTATTCCTGACTTTGCAAAAGCTGGTGCCAATATCATTACCTTTCATCCGGAAGCTTCAGATCATATAGATCGCAGCTTGAGCCTGGTGCGCGAGCAAGGCTGTAAGTCTGGCCTGGTATTTAACCCGGCAACCTCACTGAGCTATCTGGATCACGTCATGGACAAAATCGATATGATTTTGCTGATGTCGGTCAACCCGGGTTTCGGCGGTCAAAAATTTATTCCTGAAACGTTGCATAAATTAACACTGGCGCGTGCGCGCATCGATGCTTATTACGAAAAAACCGGCCGTCAAATTTGGCTCGAAGTCGATGGCGGTGTCAATGCACTCAATATTGCTGATATTGCCCGCGCTGGTGCAGATACTTTTGTTGCCGGCAGCGCAATTTTTGGCTCGCCGAAAGAGGCTGATAAAAATCGCTACAACACAGTAGTCGGTGAAATGCGCGCGGCATTAGCCACGGTTAAATAATTGCCTAAATTTGCAGTTAAAGCCGTCTTGATCGATCTTGACGGCACCATGATTGATACCGCGCCAGAAATTGCGCGTGCGGTGAATAGCATGCTGGCACAGATGGCACTGCCGCGGTTAGCTCAGGCGCAGATTGAGACTTATATCGGTGAAGGTGCGGCTATGCTGATTAAGCGTAGCCTTATGCAGCAGACGACAGCCGAGCCTGATGTTGCCACACTGGCCGCAGCGCAGCAGCTGTTCTCGGCTTATTATGCAGAAATTGTGACGGAAAGTAAGCCTTATGCCGATGTGGCGGCTGGCTTGCAGGCAATTAAGGATGCCGGCTATCGCCTCGCTTGCGTGACCAATAAGCCGGAAAAATTTAGTTTGCCGCTACTGGCGGCAAGCAATTTATTGCCGTATTTCGAGCTGGTGGTATCAGGCGATACCCTCAGCAAAAAGAAGCCAGACCCGGCGCAGATTTTGTATAGCTGCGACCAGTTGGGTGTTGCCGTCAGGGATGTGGTACTTGTCGGTGATTCGATTACTGATATTGCCGCCGCGCGCAGTGCAGGCTGTTATGTGTTTGCTGTGCCCTATGGCTACAATCAGCAGCCAATTGCCGCGGCTAGCGTTGATGCCCTAGTCCATAATTTGCAAGAGGTACTGGGCTTAATTCATAGCAAGATCAGCGAAAACTAAACCATTAAACATGACGATTAATGAGAAAAAAGCGCCAAGTTGGCGATGGTGACCCAGCTCACAGTACACGGTAAACGCGTCAATCACGCTAGAGGCCGAGTGCAAAAAGCCGCATCATCCCACCAATTTAGAACCGAGGAAGTTTATGTTTAATACCATCGATTTAACTGAATTCAACCGCCTGGCAGCAGATGGTTATAACCGCATTCCGCTGGTATTGCAGACTTTCGCCGACCTCGATACACCATTGTCGCTATATTTAAAGTTAGCCAATCAGCCTTTTTCCTACTTACTGGAATCGGTGCAGGGCGGCGAGCGTTTTGGCCGTTATTCTATAATTGGCTTACCGGCAAAAACCCGGATTGTTGCCCATGCCAATCAAGTGCAGGTCATTGCCGACAATGTGGTGCTGGAGTCGCATGACAATGCCAATCCGCTCGACTTTGTGCAAAGCTACCAGGCACGCTTCAAAACGCCGCCATATGAAGGTTTGCCCCGTTTTACCGGCGGTTTAGCCGGCTATTTTGGCTATGAAACCATCCGTTATATTGAAAAGCGTTTGGCCAATACCAAAAAAGCGGATGCGATCAACGTGCCCGATGTGCTGCTGATGGTGTCAGAAGAGCTGGCGGTGGTCGATAATCTGAGCGGCAAACTTTATTTTATTGTCTATGCCGATCCGGCCGACGCCGATGCTTATGCTAAGGCGCATGCACGCTTGGCCGCGCTGCTGCAGATGTTAAGAGCGACGGTAGCCATCCCAGAATCCAAGCCGTGCGTCGCCACTGTCGCCAGTTCCGAGTTTGGTGAAGCCGATTTCAAGGCGGCGGTGCTACGTGCGCAGCAGTACATTTTAGACGGCGACATTATGCAGGTGGTGTTGTCGCAGCGTATGGCGCAAAAATTCAGCTCGCCGCCATTGTCCTTGTATCGTGCTTTGCGTAGCCTGAATCCGTCACCGTATATGTTTTATTACGACATGGGCGATCATCACGTGGTGGGCGCTTCGCCAGAAATTCTGGTGCGGCTCGAAAATGGTACGGTCACGGCGCGGCCTATCGCCGGCACACGGCCGCGCGGCAGTTCGCGCGAGCAAGACCTGGCCTTGGCGGAAGAGTTATTGGCCGATCCGAAAGAACGTGCTGAACATGTGCAGCTGATGGATTTAGGCCGCAATGATGTTGGTCGCGTTGCCGCCACCGGCTCTGTTAAAGTCACCGATAATATGATGATAGAGCGCTACTCGCATGTGATGCATATTGTCAGTAATGTCGAAGGTAAGCTCAAGCCGGGCATGGATGCGATCGATGTGATTAAAGCGACCTTCCCCGCCGGCACCGTTAGCGGTGCGCCTAAAGTACGCGCCATGGAAATTATCGATGAGTTAGAGCCGAGCAAACGCGGTATTTACGCCGGTGCGGTCGGTTATCTCGGCTTTAATGGTGATATGGATGTGGCGATTGCGATCAGAACCGGTGTCATCAAAGACAATATGCTCTATGTGCAGGCCGGAGCGGGCATCGTCGCTGATTCCATTCCGCACAATGAGTGGGTAGAAACGCAAAATAAAGCACGTGCGGTACTGCGTGCGGCCGAACTGGTGCAAGCCGGGCTCGATCTTAGTTTAAGCTAAAGCCGTGCTGCATAAGGCGATGGCCTTGAGTTAACTCAAGGCCATCGCCAAAATTCATATCAGCATGCAACACCGATAGCCAGAAGGATGTCAGCCAAGACCCAAAGTCATGACCTGAGCCTAGGCTGTCAGTTTTTTCTTCAACAAATCATTGACCTGCGCCGGGTTGGCTTTGCCTTTAGAGGCTTTCATAATCTGCCCCACCAGCGCATTAAACGCCTTTTCCTTGCCGGCTTTGTACTCATCGACCATGGCGGTGTTTGCCGCTAATACCGTATCGATAATTGCTTCCACCGCGCCGCTGTCTGACATTTGCTTCAGGCCTTTGGTAGCAATAATTTCATCGGCAGAACCTTCCCCAGCCCACATCGCTTCAAAAACTTCCTTGGCGGCATTATTTGAAATGGTGCCATCCGATATGCGTTGCAGTAATTGCGCTAGCGCTGCTGCCGTAACTGCTACTTCATCTATGGTTTTGTCTTCGAGATTCAGTTTAGCGGTAACGTTACCGGTTACCCAGTTTGCGGCTTGTTTGGCGTCTGCACCTGCATTTGTCACTGCGACGAAGTAAGCCGCCAGTGCGCGTGAGCTGGTGAGAGCGCTGGTGTCGTAGCTGGATAATGCGTACTCGGCCTCGAAGCGCGCTTTCATCGCTTCCGGCAACTCTGGCATATCGGCGCGCACACGCGCCTTATCGTCCTCGGTAATAACTAACGGCAATAAATCCGGGTCGGGGAAATAGCGGTAATCGTTGGCTTCTTCTTTGCTGCGCATGGCGCGCGTTTCGCCGGTATCCGGGTTGAACAGCACGGTAGCCTGATGAATAGAACCGCCATCTTCGAGCGTTTCTATCTGCCAGCGCGTTTCGTATTCAATCGCCTGCTGCATGAACTTGAATGAGTTCAGGTTTTTGATTTCGCGGCGCGTACCAAGTTTTTCTGTGCCTTTCTGCCGTACTGACACATTGACATCACAGCGGAAGCTGCCTTCTTGCATATTGCCGTCACAAATGTCTATCCATTGTACTAATTCATGCAGTTGCTTGGCATAGGCCACGGCTTCGGCGGCGGAGCGCATATCCGGTTCGGTGACAATCTCCAGCAAGGGCGTACCGGCACGATTCAGATCGATGCCGCTCATGCCGCTAACCGCGCCGTGTACTGATTTACCGGCATCTTCTTCGAGATGGGCGCGGGTAATGTTAATGATCTTGGAATAGCCGGGCTTGTTGCCAACGGCTGGCACTTGAATGGTTACCGCACCTTTGCCGACTACCGGCAATTCAAACTGGCTAATCTGGTAGCCTTTGGGCAAGTCTGGATAAAAATAATTTTTACGCGCGAAAATGGAGCGCGGCGCAATATCGGCATTGATGGCGAGACCAAATTTAATCGCGCAATGCACCGCCTGTTTGTTCAGTACCGGCAACACACCGGGCAGCGCCAGACTGACTTCGCAGGCCTGGGTGTTAGGTTCAGCGCCGTATTTGATCGGCGCGCCTGAAAATATTTTCGTATTCGTTTGCAGCTGGGTGTGAGTTTCTAACCCGATGACGACTTCCCATTCCATATTATTCCCAACCTTATACTAGGTTCAGATCAGGCATGCGTGTATGCCAATCTGTCACTTGTTGATACTGATGCGCGATATTGAGCATGCGCGCTTCATCAAAATAATTACCGATAATCTGCAGGCCGACCGGCAAAGCTTTGCCGTCATCGCTGGCAGCAAAGCCGGCGGGTAGACTCATGCCCGGTAGCCCGGCTAAGTTTGTGGAAATCGTGTAAATATCCTGCAAATACATGGTGACCGGATCATCGACTTTTTCGCCGGCTTTGAACGCGGTAGACGGCGCTGCTGGGCCCATAATCACATCACAGTGTTTAAACGCTTCAACAAAATCCTGCGCAATTAAGCGGCGAATCTGCTGCGCTTTCAGGTAATAGGCATCGTAATAGCCGGCACTCAATACATAGGTGCCGATTAGAATGCGGCGTTTTACTTCGGCACCAAAGCCTTCGGCGCGGCTCTTGCAATACATGTCGTTTAAATCGCTATATTCAGCGGCGCGATGACCGTAACGTACGCCGTCATAACGCGATAGATTGCTTGAGGCTTCAGCCGGCGCTAATACGTAATACACCGGAATCGACAAGCCGGTATTGGGCAGCGAAATATCTACGATCAGCGCGCCCAGTTGTTTGTATTGTGCAATCGCAGCTTCAATCACACTGGCGACACCGCCATCTAAACCGGCAGCGAAAAATTCTTTAGGCAAGCCAATTTTCAGGCCAGCGAGTGGTCTGGCGCTAGTCGGCTGATTAAGTTCGCGCGTATAGTCTTCTGACTCGCGGTTAAGGCTGGTTGAATCGCGTTCATCAAAGCCGGCCATCACGTTCATCATCAACGCGCAGTCTTCAGCACTTTTAGCCATTGGTCCGGCCTGATCAAGGCTGGAAGCAAACGCAATCATGCCGAAGCGTGAGGCGACGCCGTAAGTGGGTTTGAGCCCGGTCAAGCCGCATAATGAGGCTGGTTGGCGGATCGAGCCGCCGGTATCGGTGCCGGTAGCAGCGGCACAAAGCCTGGCGGCTACGGCGGCGGCGCTGCCGCCGCTGCTGCCACCCGGTACGCGATTAAAATCCCATGGATTTTTCACGCCGCCAAAATAACTGGTTTCATTGGACGAGCCCATCGCAAACTCGTCCATATTGGTTTTACCTAAATTGACCGCGCCGGCTTGGTCAAACTGCGTGATGACATGGGCGTCATAGGGCGCAATAAAGTTGGCGAGCATTTTTGAGCCGCAAGTGGTGCGCCAGCCTTTGGCACAAAAAATATCTTTTTGTGCAATTGGAATACCGGTGAGCGGCGCTGCATTGCCGGCGGCGATGCGCGCGTCAGCCGCTGCCGCCTGCGCCAGCGTTTTGCTGTGATCGAGCGTAATGTAGGCGTTGATGCTGGGGTTGTACTGCGTAATCCGGCTCAGGAATGATTGCGTGAGTTCAACGCTGGAGATTTTTTTGGCTTGGAGCATGTCGCCAAGCTGTTTCAGGCTGCTATTTATCATATTCAATCTAGATTATTTTAATTAATTTATACGATGGCTGTTATGCACTGCGGCTTATTCAATGACTTGTGGCACCAGATACAAGCCGGCGGCCACTGCCGGCGCCGCTGAACCGTTGCCTAATGCCGGTGCATTTTTCTGGAATTCGTCACGCAGATTGGTTTTAGTGACGACATCATCACGTAAGCGCTGACTCAGTTCTTGAGAATGTGACATCGGTGCTATGCCGGCGGTGTCTACCCCTTGCATCTGCTCAATCAGGCTTAAAATGCCGCTAAGCTTGCTTAAAGTGGCACTGGCGTCGCTGGCGCTGACCTCAATGCGTGCTAGATGTGCGATTTTGTTTATATCTGCCGTGCTAAGTGCCATGCTGCAATAATCCGAAATATAATGGTTGGGTTTCAAGCGGTAAATTTTGCTGACTATATTTTAAAGGCTTATTCTAAAGCCTTGTGTTTTGCAATAAGATGCAATCGCAGCTTAATTTTCAACAAAATTTGAGGTATTATACCCTGATTTTATGTGCGCCTTAATCGCCGGAAAAGATTAAGCCAGCGTCTCGCATTGAACTTGTATTTAGCATGTATCAAACCACAGGAAAAACATAATGCTCGGTTTTATAAATAGTTATTTTTCGAATGACCTTGCCATCGACTTAGGCACCGCAAATACCCTTATTTATGCACGTGGCAAAGGTATCGTTTTAGACGAGCCTTCAGTGGTGGCGATTCGGCTTGAAGGCGGACCGAATGGCAAAAAAATCCTGTTAGCCGTGGGCGCTGAAGCCAAGGGCATGCTCGGCCGCGCGCCAGCGAATATCCAGGCGATACGGCCGATGAAAGACGGCGTGATCGCCGATTTCACGATTACTGAACAAATGCTCAAGTATTTTATCCGCCGCGTACATGATTCGCGCTGGTTCTCACCAAGTCCGCGCATTATTATTTGCGTGCCGGTTGGCTCAACGCAGGTTGAGCGGCGTGCGATTAAAGAGTCTGCTGAACGCGCTGGTGCGAAGCAGGTGTTCTTAATTGAAGAGCCGATGGCAGCGGCTATCGGCGCTGGCATGCCGGTTTCTGAAGCCACCGGTTCTATGGTGGTCGACATTGGTGGCGGTACGACTGAAGTCGGTGTGATTTCACTTGGCGGCATTGTTTACGCCAGATCTGAGCGCGTCGGTGGCGATAAATTTGATCAGGCCATTATTGATTACATCCGCCGTAATTATGGCATGCAGATATCTGAGCCTACCGCTGAAGCCATTAAGAAGAAAATTGGTTCGGCTTTCCCCGGTTCCGCAGTACTGGAGATGGAAGTCACCGGCCGTAACCTGGCTGAAGGTCTGCCACGTAAATTTACTATTTCTAGTAATGAAATTTTAGAAGCATTGACTGAGCCGCTCAATGCGATCGTTGGCGCCGTAAAATCAGCGCTGGAACAAACGCCGCCTGAACTTGGCGCGGATATTGCCGAAAAAGGCATGGTGCTGACCGGTGGTGGTGCTTTATTGCGTGATTTAGATCGCTTGCTGGTCGAAGAAACCGGCTTGCCAGTGATTGTGGCAGAAGACCCGTTGACCTGTGTCGCCCGTGGTTGTGGTCGCGCTTTAGAAGAAATGGATAAATTGGGTAGCATATTCGCTTACGAATAATCGCTGCACACAACTATTCGTGGCATAAAAGCGTGAAACCGGTCTAAATTTAGCTGTCAATTGACCAGGTCGGTGACAATATCCTAAAATAGCGTAAGAGTTGAAACATTAGGCCGTTGCATGCGGCCTAATTTTATATGTTAATCTCCTTTTATTGAGCCCACAGCGCAGCATGACGCGCAACCTAGAGCAGCCTGTTCTTCAGGTATCCAAGAGATTAAACATATTAAAACCATGGCCCGAAGCTTTAATCACAAAATTGAACCGCAGCAAGCGCCGGCATTCTTTGCGCGCGGGCCCAGTGCTTTTGCTCGCCTGGTGTTTTTTTCGGCGTTATCGCTGGCGCTGATGGCCACTGACTCGCGCTTGCAGTACTTAGTTGGTTTGCGTCAAAATCTAGTCACCTTGTTGCAGCCTTTGCAGCTATTGGCGAACGCCCCGTCTCAGCTTTATCGCGGCACTGTAGAGTATTTTTCTACCCATCATGGGCTGCTGCATGAAAACCAGCAATTAAAGCAACAAGGGCTGCGGCATGACATTGCGCTGCAGCGCCTGGCTACACTTGCGCTGGAAAATAATCATTTGCGTGAATTGCTGCAAGCTAACCAGGATTTGACGGAAAGCAGTATTCTGGGTGAAATTGTGCATGTAGGCCGCGATCCATTTACTAAAAAAGTTGTGGTTAATCGCGGTGAGATACACAAAATTATTGCCGGGATGGCGGTAGTTGACGCAACCGGCGTCATTGGGCAGGTGACACGCGTCTATAGCACCGGCAGTGAAGTCACACTGATTACCGATAAGTCGCTGGCAATTCCAGTGCAAGTCGAACGCAACGGTCTGCGTGCGATAGCCTTTGGCCATGGCCGCGATAACACTCTGGATTTGCCTTATCTGCCGACTAATATTGATATACGCCGTGGCGACAAACTGGTGACTTCCGGCATTGACGGCATCTATCCGGCAGGGCTGGCGGTGGCGACGGTGACCCAAATCAAGATTGCACAGGACTCGCCGTTTGCACGTATTGTTTGTGTGCCTACCGGCGGCGTTGAAAATCAGCGCCAAGTGTTATTGGTGAGTCTGCCGCACGTGCAGCCGTCAGCAAAGGCTGCAGTAATCCCACCGGTGGTGCCGGCTTATTCCACTGCAACCGATATTAAATCAGAAGTATTGCAGCAACTACTGCAGAAATCGGCTGAAAAGCCGGTAGAACCTAACGTCGCTAGCCCTGCAGAAAAGCCCGTCGTAAAACCGCAAGATAAACCCGTGAGCCCGCCGCATGCTGCCGAATAAGCGCCGATCCATTTATACCTCGCTATGCATCGCATTTGTTTGCCTGCTGTTGCCATGGTCGGGCATAACCTTGACATTACGCCCGGATTTTTTATTGCTGGTATTGATCTACTGGCTGATACGAGCGCCTAATTTATGTAATATTGGTACCGCCTGGATGGTGGGCTTGCTGATGGATTTAGCTACCGGCGGCACTTTTGGCCAGTATGCGCTGGCGTATACGATCACGGCATTTTTTGCCGCAATTTATCAGCGCCGCTTGGTGCTGTTTAACAGTACACAGCAATTATTCTATGTATTTTTGCTGCTGCTTATTGCGCAGTTAAGTTTGTTGTTACTCAAAACTTTTGTCGGTGCGCAGTTCTTAGGCTGGTCTTACTTTCTACCCAGCCTCACTGGCGTAATATTGTGGCAAGTTGCGGTAATTTTTGGCCTGAAAACGGGTGGCCGCTCCAGTGCTACTTGATATGAATCAACGGCTAGTACTGTGCCTATCGTCATTGTGCGTGTAATTTAGATGGCTGCAGAAGTTAAAAACTACCAGCACGAGCAGTATTATTTCCGGCTTCGGTTAGGCTTTGCCGCATTTGCCGTACTGGCCTTGTTTGGTCTGCTTGCATCGCGATTTTTTTATCTGCAAATTAAACAGTATGAGCACTATCATACATTGGCGGAAAACAACCGCATTTCTCTAGTACCTATCGTACCAAACCGCGGCTTGATTCTGGACCGCAATGGTGTGGTGCTTGCACATAATTTCTTTGTGTACACGCTAGAAATTACGCCGTCGAAAGTAGCTGATTTAGAAGCCACCATAGTCGCACTCAGCGACTTTGTCGAGATCAGCAGCTTTGATCGTAAGCGCTTTAATAAATTTCGTGCGCAAAGCCACGCTTTTGAAAGCCTGCCAATCCGCACCCATCTAAATGAAGTTGAGGCGGCTAAATTTGCCGTGAACCATTACCGCTTCCCCGGGGTGGAGATAAAGTCACGGCTGTTCCGGCATTACCCGCTAGGCAAGCTTGGCTCGCATATGGTGGGCTATATTGGCCGCATCAATGATCGAGATCTGAAAAATCTTGAAAAAAATGGCGATCTGTCCAACTACAAAGGTTCTGATCATATCGGTAAAAGTGGCTTGGAACAGTTTTATGAAAGTCGCTTACACGGTACTACCGGTTTTCAGCAGATAGAGATTGATGCCGACGGCCATGCCGTGCGCGTGCTGTCGAGCAATGCGCCGGTACCAGGCGATAACCTGATTCTATCTGCTGACAGTAAATTGCAAGAAATTGCTGAAACCGCCTTTGGCAATTTTCGCGGTTCACTGGTCGCCATTAACCCGAAGACTGGCGCAGTGTTAAGCTTTGTCAGCCAGCCTACCTTTGATCCGAATTTATTTGTCGATGGCATTGATGTTGAAAACTGGAAAGCGCTTAACGAGTCTCTGGACAAGCCGCTGATCAATCGGCCATTGCGTGGCATCTATCCCCCCGGCTCTACATTTAAACCCTTTGTCGCATTGGCTGGCTTGGAAAATGATAAACGTCTGCCGCCGTTTTCGATTAATGACCCGGGCTACTATACTTTAGGCAACAGCGCCCACCGCTACCGTGACTGGAAGCCTGGCGGCCATGGTATGGTTGATATGCAGCGCGCAATTACTATTTCTTGTGATACTTTTTTCTATGGTCTGGCGATGGAACTGGGCATAGAGAAGTTGTCATCATTCGTGCGTCACTTTGGTTTTGGCAAAAAATCGGGTATTGATATACAAGGTGAAATCGAGGGCTTGCTGCCGACCCCTGAATGGAAAAAGCGGCGCTTCAAGCAGCCGTGGTACCCGGGTGAAACAGTCATTACTGGTATAGGTCAGGGCTACACGTTGGCAACGCCGTTGCAACTGGCTTATGCGACCGCTATTCTGGCCAACAATGGCGTGGCGATGAAACCACACTTGGTCACGCAAATTCAAAAAGTAGCAAGTGGTGAGCGGCAGATGATCGTCCCCTTCGTACAAGATCGCATTACTCTAAACCCGGAAAATCTCGAGCTGGTGAAACGCGGCATGGTTGATGTTACCCTGCCCGGCGGCACGGCCGCTAGCGTTGGTGCCAATGCACCTTACGCTATCGCTGCCAAAACCGGCACCGCGCAAGTAATTGGGATTAAGCAAAATGAGAAATATAATGCGAGCACGATCAATGAACGTCACCGCGACCATGCCCTATTTATTGCTTATGCCCCAGCTGATGATCCGACGATTGCGCTGGCGGTTATTGTTGAAAATGGTGAACATGGCGGTTCTACCGCAGGGCCGATTGCGCGAAAAGTGATGGATTATTATCTGCTCGGAAAGGTGCCGGTTGAACCGATTATAGCCGATGGCAAATTGCCGCTAAAACCAAACGCCAGCAATGTGATGGCGACACCTCCGTCTGAGGAGCACTTGCATGATTAGCCGATTATTTCAACTGCTAGGCAAGCACATAGACTCATTCTTAATGGCCTGCCTGTTTTTTACTTTGGTGGTCGGGCTGATCACACTTTATAGCGCCTCTGGACAAAGTTTTGAGCGCGTTTACTCTCAGGGCATCAATATCATTGTGGCGCTGAGCTTTATGTGGGCTGCGGCCAATATCGCGCCGAATCAGCTCGAACGCATTGCCATGCCGCTTTATGTGCTTGGCGTCTTACTATTAATTGCGGTCGCCTTATTCGGCTCAATTAGTCATGGCGCACGGCGTTGGCTGAACTTAGGGTTACTGCAAATCCAACCGTCAGAAATCATGCGTATCGCCATGCCGATGATGATAGCCTGGTATTTCTCTAAGCGTGAAGGCAAACCGCAGATGGTGGATTTTTTGATCGGCAGTCTGCTACTGGTGGTGCCAGTACTGCTGATTATGAAGCAGCCAGATTTAGGCACCTCAATACTGGTGGCGGCCTCCGGTTTCTATGTATTGTTTTTGGCGGGCTTAAGCTGGAAGCTATTATTAGGCGCGGTCACTGTATTTGCCGCATCGACACCGATACTATGGACCATGCTGCATGATTATCAGCGGCGGCGTATTGAAATTTTACTCGACCCGACCCAGGATCCGCTTGGCGCCGGCTACCACACGATACAAGCCATTATTGCCTTGGGCTCTGGCGGAGCCGCTGGCAAGGGCTGGCTTAATGGCACACAAACGCAACTCGATTTTTTACCGGAGCGCACTACGGATTTTATTTTTGCGGTATTTGGTGAGGAATTTGGCTTGCTCGGTATTTTATTGTTACTGCTGTTGTTCAGTTTAATTATTTTTCGGGGCATGGTGATCGCATCGCAGGCACAAAGCACTTTTTCACGTCTATTAGCGGGCAGTATTACGCTGACGTTTTTCACCTATGCGTTCGTCAACATCGGCATGGTCAGCGGAATTTTGCCTGTGGTAGGTGTACCATTACCGTTAATTAGTTATGGCGGCACCTCAATGGTGACCATATTGTTAAGTTTCGGCATCTTAATGAGCATACATACCCATAAAAAACTGGTGACTTCCTAATGTTTAATTTAAACAGCAGCAATATGCAGATGATAAGCTTACGCACATACATCGCTCTTTTTAGCATCGTATTATTGGTAGCCTGCGGTGGCAGTGCTGCCACCAAACCCGGTAAAGTTGGTGGCGCCGGGAAATCCGCGGTGAGCAAGCCATCGTTGACTAAAGGCGGCGGTGGCTATTATCTGGATGACGGTCCAGGCAATAATGCGCCGAGCAATATTGACAATATTCCCGATGCAACATTAGTCACCGAGACGCCAAATGCGCGTGCTAACCGGCCTTATGTTGCTTTGGGCCAGAAATACACGCCGACCACCGCTTATACACCATACAAGAAACAAGGCATTGCTTCCTGGTATGGCAAGCGTTATCACGGTAGAAAAACTTCGGTGGGTGAAGTCTATGATATGTATGCGATGTCTGGCGCGCACACCACGCTGCCCCTACCCAGTTTTGTCAAAGTGACTAATCCTGACAATGGCCGCTCGGTAATCGTACGCATCAATGACCGCGGCCCCTTTAAAAATGACCGCTTGATTGACCTGTCCTATGCCGCCGCTTATAAACTCAGATTAATAGATCAGGGCAGTGGTTTAGTTGAAGTTGAAGCCATCGATACCAGTGCCGAGGCGCTGGCTCAGCTCAATACCAGTCCAGTACAAAGTCAAGCCAATGCCAACGCAGCTAACAACATTAGTGCCGACAGCAGCGCGTCCAGCCCTGGTTTCTTTGTGCAGGCCGGTGCTTTTAAAAGTGAAGCTAATGGTGATTTGTTGCAAAAGAAAATTCTAGGGTTGCAGCTAGCCGAAAATGTAGGTGTGGCTAGTGTGTATAATGGCAGTGTCTATCGCGTAAAGCTTGGACCCTATGCGAGCAGAGAAGAGGCGGATGTATCTGCCGCTAATATTCGCAAGCGCTTAAACATCTCCGTTATCGTCCAAACTCAATAAGTTAATCAAACACATGCCTATAATTTGCCGTCACCTTTTAGCTAATGTCGTTTTAGCTTTCACTCTTTTCAGTTTGGCAGTTACCCCTGCCAATAGCGCACAAATAGCGCCGGCGCCCAGCCTTGCCGCTAAAGCCTATGTGCTCAAAGACTTTAATAGTGGCGATATTATTGCTTCGCAAAATGCGGCGATGCGCATTGACCCGGCATCCCTGACTAAAATAATGACCGCCTATTTAAGCTTTAAGGCGATTCAAAATGGCCATCTGCAATTGACGCAAACATTGCCAGTGAGCGAAGCGGCGTGGAAAGTAGAAGGCTCAAGAATGTTTATTGAGCCGAACAAACCGGTGACCGTGGACGAGCTACTGCATGGCATGATTATTCAATCGGGCAATGATGCCTCAGTGGCCTTGGCCGAAGGTATCGCGAGTTCAGAGCCGCTATTTGCGAGCATGATGAATAAAGAAGCGCAACGTTTGGGCATGAAGAATACCCATTACATGAATGCTACCGGCCTGACCGATGCCAAGCATTACACTACCGCCAATGATTTAGCGCTGCTGGCTACTGCACTCATTCAGGATTTTCCGGGCGAATACGAGCGCCTGTATTCAATCAAACAATATAGCTATAACAAAATTACCCAATCAAACCGCAATCGCCTGCTATGGTTAGATCCGAACGTCGATGGCATGAAAACCGGGCACACTGAATCAGCCGGTTATTGCCTCATTTCGTCAGCCAAACGCGACGGCGTGCGCCGTATTGCCGTGGTGCTCGGCGCACCTACAGACGCTGCCCGGGCGACAGAAAGCCAGAAGCTGCTCAATTTTGGCTACCAGTTCTACGATACCAGCTTGGTATACAAGCAGGGTCAAGGGATCAGCCAGCTTAAGGTATGGAAAGGCAGTAGCCAGCAGCTAGCCTCTACCGTTAGCAATGATTTGTTTATCACCTTTCCTAAAGGCGAATATGCCAACGTGAAGGCGGTTATTTCTACTACGCAGCCGTTAGTTGCACCGATTAAGCAGGGCCAGGTCGTCGGCAAAATCACCTTTACCTTGCATGGAAAAATGCTGGATGAACATACGCTAGTGGCCGCTAAGTCGATCGAGGTTGCCGGATTTATCGGCCGTGCCTGGGATTCACTTAAACTACTTTTACAATAGGGTGGCTGCATAAATGGCTGATACAGAGAAAAACTTAAACCAGGAAACGCCACCATCCCTAATCGATTTCCCCTGTGATTTCCCGATTAAAGTCATGGGCTTAACCGAGGATACGTTCGCGCAGACCATTATTAGCCTGATCCAAAGCATTGTCCCCGAGTTTAACGCCGCTAATGTGGAAATGCGTGCTAGTTCTGCCGGCAAATATATCAGCCTGACCTGCAGCGTACGCGTCGTTTCCCAGCCACAGCTAGACGATATTTATCGCTTGCTGAGTGCACACCCATTGGTCAAATTTGCACTCTAAGGCCAGCCAGCACGGATGCAAGCACCTTTAGTTGTAAGGCAATTAGGGCGAACTGATTTCGCTGCCAGCTGCCTAGCCATGCAGCGCTTTACTGCAGAGCGCACGGTGGATAGTGCAGATGAACTATGGCTCACCGAGCACGCACCGGTTTACAGTCTAGGGCTTAATCGCAAGCAGGTGCGCTTGCCGAGCACTAATGCTATCCCTTTAGTCCAAACCGACCGCGGCGGAAAAATTACCTATCATGGTCCCGGCCAAGTCGTCATTTACGTCCTGCTCGATTTAAAACGGCGTCAGCTCAATATCCGCAGTCTGGTCACGCTGCTTGAAAACACGGTAATCGATGTGCTGGCAAGCTATGGCGTTAAAGCCAGTGCTAAAGCTGATGCCCCCGGCGTCTATGTCGACAACGCTGATGGCCAGACCGCTAAAGTCGCCGCCCTTGGTTTACGTATCAAAAATAATTGCTGTTATCATGGTTTAAGTTTGAATGTAGACATGGATTTAAGCCCGTTTTTAGGCATAGACCCTTGTGGTTATGCGGGTTTACACGTAACGCAAACACGAGACTTAGGCATTACGGCAGACAGCGCCAGCCTGGCGCAATTGCTGCTGACAGCACTCGCCACCAATCTGAATAATGGCCACGTGCCAACGGAGTAAGCATGACTGATGTAACGACAGATAAAGCTGGGGCGCAGCCCATGGTTTCGCCACAACCGCTTGTGCCGCCTGCTGTTTCAGTGCCAATGACTGCGCACAAAAGTGGCGAGCGTAAAATTGCCGGCGTAAAAGAAATAGATGCCGCGAAAACTTCGCGCATCCCGATTAAAATTATTCCGCAGCCGATGCAGCGCAAACCCGAGTGGATACGCATGAAGGTGCCCGATTCTGCGCGCTATCAAGAAATCAAACGCGTGCTGCGCGAAAACAAGCTGCATACCGTATGTGAAGAAGCCAGCTGTCCCAATATAGGTGAATGCTTTAGCAGCGGCACCGCCACCTTTATGATTTTAGGCGACATCTGTACGCGGCGCTGCCCGTTCTGTGATGTGGCGCACGGTAAACCGCTGCCACCGGACGTCGATGAGCCGGAAAATCTTGCGCGTACGATTGCGCAAATGCAGCTCAAATATGTGGTCATTACCAGCGTTGATCGCGATGATTTACGTGATGGTGGCGCGCAGCATTTTGTCGACTGCATCCGTGCCGTGCGTGCACACTCACCACAGATCAAGATTGAAATCCTCGTGCCTGATTTCCGTGGTCGTCTGGATGTGGCCATGCAGATTTTAAACAGTGCACCGCCAGACGTGATGAATCACAATCTGGAAACTATCCCGCGGCTATATAAGCAAGCGCGGCCAGGATCAGACTATCAGAACTCATTGACGCTATTGAAGACCTTCAGTGAAATGTACCCGCATGTGCCGACTAAATCGGGCCTAATGTTAGGTTTGGGAGAAACCGATGCAGAAATTGTGCAAGTGATGCAAGACCTGCGTGCGCACAATGTAAGCATGCTGACTCTAGGCCAATATTTGCAGCCTAGCATTCATCACCTGCCGGTCATGCGCTATGTAGAGCCGGAAATTTTTGACGAACTCAAACAAAAAGCTGATGCGATGGGCTTTAATAATACCGCTAGTGGCCCCATGGTAAGAAGTAGTTACCACGCTGACGCACAGGCGCAACCGTTAATTGCTGTCGCGTCAGCGCTGTCTTAAAACAATAGTCGCGTCAGCGCGGCTTTAAACCACAGTCGCGTTAGCGTGGTCTTAAAAACAATAGTCGCGTCAGCGCGGTTTCAGGGCCTTACTCGCGCAAGCGTAGCCGCTAAAAATAGCCAGCATCAACTGATGCTCGCCTCCGGTCAATAATAGTTAAAGAAGAGAGTTTATGGTTCCGCACCTCACCACCGCACTCAATGGCCCGTTGTTATCGCTAGAAAAAAGCATGCTCGATGCCATGCCGAAAATTGAGCATTGGTTTCGCACGCAGTGGCTGGATTATGCCGCCCCGTTTTATGCCTCGGTTGATTTGCGTAACTCCGGTTTTAAGTTAGCGCCGGTAGACACCAATTTATTCCCCGGCGGCTTTAATAATCTCAATGCAGAATTTTTGCCACTGAGCGTGCATGCGGCAATGGTCGCGGTAGAAAAAATCTGTCCGGAAGCGCATCGTTTACTGATCATTCCTGAAAATCATACACGTAACACTTTCTATTTACGCAACGTGGTTGAGCTCGCGAATATATTGCGCAAGGCGGGTATGGACGTGCGTATCGGCTCGATTAACCCGGAAATTACCGAGCCGACCACACTGGAAGCGCAAGGCGGCGTGCCATTGTTGCTCGAGCCGGTGGTACGCGTCGGCAATCGCCTTAAACTGATCAATCAAGAGCTCGGCGATTTTGATAGCTGCGCCATCTTGCTCAATAATGATTTGTCCGCAGGTATTCCGGAGATTCTAAAAAACCTTGAGCAGGATCTAATCCCACCGCTACATGCCGGCTGGAGTACACGCCGCAAGTCGCAGCATTTTAGTGCTTATAATCGTGTGGCAACGGAGTTTGCGGCACTGCTCGGTATAGATGATTGGTTGTTAAATCCCTATTTTGAAACCTGCGGCGAAATTGATTTTCACGCCCGTACCGGCGAAGACTGTTTGGCGCTTAAAGTCGCGCAGCTGCTTGAAAAAATTAAAATTAAATACGCACAATATGGCGTAACGCAAGAACCGTTTGTGATTGTAAAAGCCGATGCCGGCACTTATGGCATGGGCATCATGACCGTAAAATCACCGGATGATGTGCGCGATCTCAATCGTAAAGCGCGCAATAAGATGGCGGTAGTAAAAGAAGGTCTACAGGTGACGGAAGTCATTATTCAGGAAGGGGTATATACCTTTGAGAGTCTCGATGACGGTGTTGCCGAGCCGGTGATCTATATGATGGATCATTTTGTGATTGGCGGTTTTTACCGCGTGCATACCGAGCGCGGCATTGATGAAAACTTGAATGCGCCAGGTTCACATTTTTCGCCGCTGGCGTTTGAAAAACCGTGTACCTTGCCCGATTGTGCCGGCGACCCAGACGCTGTTCCCAACCGATTTTACGCCTATGGCGTCGTGGCGCGCCTAGCTTTGCTGGCGGCGGCGATAGAACTGCAAGAACAAGATCCGGCACACAGTTAAGGCGCGCATGAAACTTCTTTTTATCCTCGATCCGCTTGCCCAGTTAAAAAGTGCAAAAGATAGCAGTCTGGCGATGATGCGTGAAGCGGACAATCGTGGACACGAATTATTCGTCAGCCGGCAGCACGATCTTTTTTTGCGTGGCGCCGTAGCCAGAATCAATGCCAAACAATTTAACTTTACGGCTCAAGGTTATGAGCTTACAGAGGCGGCCGAGTGCAGCCCGGCAGATTTTTCTGCAATCATCATGCGCAAAGACCCGCCGTTTGATAACGAGTATCTGTACAGCACCTACCTGCTTGAAATAGCCGCAGAGCAAGGCGCGCGCGTTTATAACAACCCGGCGGCGATTCGCAGCTGGAATGAAAAATTATCCGTGACGCGTTTTCCGCAATTTGCGCCTGAATTCCTGGTGACTGCCGATAACGACTTAATTCGCAGCTTTCTGCAGGCTCACCGCGACATTGTTGTCAAACCGCTTGATGGTATGGGTGGTAGCAGTATTTTTCGATTGACTGAATCTGATCCCAATATCAGCGTGATTCTAGAAACGATTACCGAATTTGGTACGCGTACTATTATGGCGCAGCGCTATCTTGGCGCTATTTTGCAGGGCGATAAACGCATCATAGTGATTGACGGTGTACCGCTCGCCTATGCATTAGCGCGTATTCCCAAGGCCGGTGAAACCCGCGGCAATCTGGCCGCAGGCGGCACGGGTGTGGCGCAGCTGTTGTCAGCGCGAGATTTGGAAATTGCCAGTAGCGTAGGCGAAACCCTGAAACAACATGGACTGTTCTTGGTGGGTTTGGATGTGATCGGTGAGCATTTAACCGAGATTAATGTCACCAGTCCTACCGGCATGGTGGAAATTGCCCAGCAAACTAAGCACTTGGCGCAGCCGTGTAATCCGGCGCGTATCATGCTTGATGCGCTAGCGTTTAATCTGGCGCAAGCCCCAGCTTGATCATTGGCGCTTAGACACTTAGACGCTAGGCCTGCCATTAAATATTAGAAAAACGCGACAAGCGCCAGATATCAGTAAACTAGAATTACCAGCAAGCTCCCGCGATCGAGCTTGCCGTTACCCCGGTATTAGTCAGCGTTAATACACCGCATGCAATATCGGTAGCCACCGGCGTAGCGCTGATAATGTAAGTCGAGGCAGCATTAGCCGTGTCTAGAGTAATATTGTGGCGGCCGCTTGGAGAGGGTATTGAGCTGGCGGCATAGCCGATGGCGGTCATGGAGCCATAGACATTATTTTCGGTGTAATAACGCTCCTCTTGACCCGCGACTTGCAGCATAGTCGCTTTGGCGTCAGCACGATTAGATTTGCGCACGCCATCCATGTAAGACGGATAGGCCAATGAGGCAAGAATACCAATTATCGCCACGACTACCATTAATTCAATCAATGTAAAACCCGGACTTGGTTTCATTTTCTGATGAGTCTTAGTTCATTAATACGTGGTTTAGATTTAGTGTTGTTCAGCACAAAGTTAACAAACATGCCGGCTTTGATTTCGGCATTAGGATTGAGTCGGCCGTTCAAATCGTAGATCTTCGCCTGATTAGGTGAAAAGCTGTAGGTCACGGCATTGATTTCGATGCTATCGTCAGCAATTTTTGACACCACCCCACCGCGCTGATTAGAACTGGGCGCTGTGTTATTCAGGTTGCTAAGCCGCGTATCCAGCAATCTTACCGCGGCGTGGATTTGGCTCAGGTTCAGTGTGCTGGCAATGACGCAGCCGGCGATCAGTATAATTTTAGCTTGCATCTTAGGCTCCTAATTTAGCGGTATTTGACGCCATGCGTTGCGGCGACTTATAGCACCTTTAGTTGGATTCAATATTGGGACAATAGGATTGTTGTTGACATTGACAGGGATCAAGTATTCAGTGCCAGGGCTGCCTTTTATAAAAGCTGGGGCAGAGCTCATCGCGGCCAGCTTCAACCCAGCTACGATTCTATCGGAGGCATTCACCGCGCCACTATTATTGGTATCGAGTACTTGATAGGCCAGCATGCCGCCAGTGAGATAGTCTAGCTCCATCAGCCAGCTTGACCCACCATTAGCGCAAGCAGCTGTATTTGGGGTCATGGTAGTGAAGATCATGCGTCCGCCGCGTACGCTGGCATCGCTAACGCTACGTTCGCCTTGTTCAGGCAAGCTGATGTACCAGCCGCGATCAGGGTTGGCGCCGCTATAGTTGACACTATTATTACTGACTGTTCGATAACTGCCGCCAGTATCGTCTATGATCGCTGTCACCTGCTGCCGCACTAATTGACCCAAGGATACCGTTCCACCAAAATGATCCCAGATTCCATAAAATTTATTGTCATCATTGCTGCGCTTATCGGACATTTCTAAATATTTACCCGTGCCAAAATAAACCAAATAGTCGCCGTTTGGACTTTTGCTCACTTCAGGCGTGGTGGTAATGGCTTTGTTGCCGGAATCATTAAACAGCTGGTAAGCTAGATTCCACGAGGCTGAACTAGTTGCGCTGAGGTTAAATTTCCACATATTACCTTTTAGGTCACCGGCATAAACAAAATCAGTAGTGCCATTGCCATCGCTATCGATCACCGCCGGATTGGACAAACCATTGTTATCCTGGCTATTGGTATCAATTCTTTTAATCAGTGCGCCAGTCTTTACATCGACAATCATTAAACTCGCTTTACCGTCTTCACTGTTATAACCGTTACCAAAAACAGCGGCATAAACACCGTTGTTGAGTTTAACAATCGGGATTTGGCCAGAAATGAAGCCGACATGGTCGCGATCAGAGTTTGCCGTATCTTTATTAGGGAATTCGAAATTGACGATGCTTGCTGCATTGGCTTCAGAAAATGTGGATGGGTCGGTCACATTTAAACCGAAGATACCTTTAGTGCCGGCACCCATGGCGCTGACCAGAACGGTATGCCAAGCCGAATCGTAGTAAACATCAGCAGAAGATGGACTGCTATCAACATAATAGCGATGCGCATAGTTTTTTGAGGTCAACTGCGACAGTCTCGGATAAACCCCCGATGGAATATAAGCTAGCACCTCAGAACCATCGGCTGCATTAAAGCCATGCAGCATGCCATCGTTTGCGCCTACATAGACTATTGGTGTGCGTGTTTTATAGGCAAGGCGGAAGCTGGCGTAACTAGGAACGCGGTAAGTAGCCGACGGCGCCCCGACGAAGTGTGGTGCCGAGTTGACAATGTCACCGAGCACGCTGGTCGGGCGCGGCCGGAAATTTAAGCCGCCGACATTTTCATTGACACGACTGCCGCGCAGATAATTTAGTCGCGCGGCGCCATTGCCATCGACAGTAGCCGTAGCCGGGCTTGTATTAAGAGAGCTCGACTGCGTGATATCGAGCTCAGTTGCCAATGGTGATGCCGGCGTTAGCGGCCAACGAAAGGCAATTCCGGCCTTGTTCGACGGTTTATAGCTTAGTATTTTACGGCTAGTGCTGGCGCCACCACTGCTATCTTGTGTATTTAATACCTGGCCAGCATCCCACTGGATAGCCCCTAATGTGCCGCTGCTATTGAGCGCAATGCTCAATAGTTGCCCCGACCAGTCCAGTGAATTAAATTTGGCCTGAAAGATGCGGCTGCCGGTATTAAGTGATCCGCCATTCACCGCGGCGGTAGCTGCCGAACCGGTTTGCGCGTTAATAGCGTTGAAAATACTGGTAAAGGCGCTGTTTAAAGTAGCCGGATCATTGGCCATATAAGCTGAGTCGGTGCCGCCAGCGGCGGCGATAGTATCTAACTGGTTCGGATTAACGCCGTAAGGCAAGGCAAAACCGACCATATAGGTTTTAACATTGGCAGCCGACGTGCGTAAACCCGTGGCTTGTGTGGCAACGGCGGCCAGACTGGTAGCAACATCAGCCGTCGGGCTGCCGTTTTGGGTCACAGATGGCAGGCCATCTGTCAGCAGCACTAAAAAGTTTTTACCGCAAGAATTAGGCGGATTAGGCAAGGGCCCACCTTGGCTAGGGTCTAGGGTATTGCCATTAAAATAGTTATTGGCAGTGAGTAAAGTGCCTTCCAGTGGTGCAAGCCCTGAGTTTTGTAATGGCGCCGTTGTTGAAGTTGGTTGATTGGCATCGGTGGCCGGCCGCGAAATCGTCAGCTTGTTATTGAGCTTGGCAGCTTGCGTGCTATCGAGCAAGGCTGGCGGGACGTGCATATAGCCCATCCCAGGTGAAGTATTATTGAACCAGGCGCGGTCGACGTAGATGAAAGGGCTGTGCTTTCCAAAATCGGTAATACCTTGGCCAAGATCACTGGTCGAAGCACTAAATATCCAAAGTCCACTTATCGGATTGCTATAACCTATGGCTGTGGCTTCGGCATCGTCTGCCGGCACTGTATTGGATGTCCCGGTTTTATTCTGCCAGCAACGATACAAATCCCACGGTCCGCTGCTTGCATTTTCAGTTGCGGCACAGAAGGATGCGGCGGTACCTTTGAAATCATGGCTGCTATCGGTGCAGGCGCTGGCTGCATAGCAGAATTGATTGCCTCCAGGATCAACATCATAGTAGGCAGGCAGGCCCACGTTGTAATGGATAAAATTACCCGGTGAACTTGAATTTGGCACACGAAAGCGTTTAGTTTGGCCATTGCGTGGCCCGCTATAGCTCGGGTTATAGTCGGCAGGATTGTAGGACGCGTCGTAGGGTGCTATGCCTAAAAACCACAATGTAGCTGGATTTTGTTGATATGCCAACAAGCCTAAATTCACATTACCCATGTTACTAGTAATGATGGATTTCATCGCATTGCGCGAAATTTCAGATTTGCTGGTACTAGCAGCGCTGCCGACAGCAACGCCGCTGGCATCCTCGTCCATTGAGTTTGCATTACCCATCATCATCAATACATTGGGTTGAGCATTGCTGGTGATAAAAAGCGGAACTTGCGACAAGGATAAATTATCTGCCAGCGCATGACTTGTCGTCACGCACGCAACTGCCATGCCCAGGGAGCGTAGCATCCAGTTAAGCTTAAAATTTTGAGTAAATTGCATATGCGTATCCTCTGCGGCAGCGCCTTAAATTTTCACGTAAATGCTTTGCAGCATGACTGGTGTCGATGTGCGCTTACCCCAGCCCATAGCGGTTATTCTGAATGCAGTACCATCTGATGCCGGTTTTGCAATATTCGCACTGCAGCCCAGGCTGCAAGGGATGTCGCCCAGCAGCTCAATGATGTATTTGGGCTGTCGCGCGACACTGGAAATTGCCGGCGCTGCGGTTTGACTGCCATAAACGATAGGTAGTGCGCTCGTATTCCAGTCAGCAATACCTGCCCAAGCGCTAATCGCGCTGGTTGAAGGTAAACACAAGCCGTTAGTACATGCCGCAGAAAAGCCTGATGCTGCGCTAACGCTGCTATTAATATATATTTCTGCATCACGTAATGCGCTCTCTGCAGCCTGAAAGGCTACATTTTGATCCATGGCGGCTGCCGCCAGTTTCTCTTGTAATGTCGATGACTTCATGGCAATAACACCCATTAAAGTCACGACCACGAGCATAATTAAACTCACAAATAACACTGCACCCTTTTGTAAACAATAGGATTGCGACAAATAGTGCTGAGATAAATAGCGGTTATTTTTTAGATTTTGCATTTATGCCGCCCGGTTGCGTAAAGTAATGACTAAGTTGAATGCGCGGCGTATGCGCTTGTCGCTGGGTGTGGTCGATACACCATTAAAGGTATAGTTTTGTCCATTGCTGGATAATTTATCGTCGGTTGTGCGCGTTAATAGCATGAGCTTTACGGCAATCACATTGTTCATATTAGTGACATTGTCTGCGCTGACATACTTGTCTGGCACCCAGTCGGCGTTGCTATCTTCAGCATAGGTAATTTGGAGTTGCTCGACGTTATCAGCCAGCTCTTCACTGCTGCTGTTATTGGTTTTGCGCCATAAAGACAGCCCGTTAGCGAGGTCAGCGCTAGGCCCCACATAATAGGTAACGGTTGCAATTGGCATCACTACGGCATCCGTATCAAAAGCGCGGCCTAGGCTAGCCGTAGTATTAGTTGCAGTGCTATGTTCGATAAAAGTAGCGCTAATGCCCGTTACTTTAAATACGGTGGAGGTTACACAATCGGCAATCAATGCCGTATTGCCTATGGCCAGGTTGTCTGGGTTGGCGGCAATGGCTATTGTGGCTGACTCACTGGCCATTAGTGCGCTGAGCGGAGTGCTCGTGCCTGTGCCCATGCGCACGCTAATAATATCGCTGCCGGCTGTTGGTGCCGGAGTTGCGGCCGCAATTGAGCTGTCAAGCGGCGGTGACCAGCTCGCCGCGCCGGCATTAAAGCCTTGCAATGCCAGTAAAAAAGTATCGGCATACGTAGAACCATTGATAATATTATTCACCGGCGTTGGATTCGTGTTTGGTGAAGATCCCTTGCGGCCGAGGCAGCCGCGATAGCCTGCCATGCGAATGTCGGTCTGCATTTTATTGAGCGCAAACCTGGCGTTTTCTTGCAAGCGCGCCATGTTTTCCTGGGTTTTATTGGTTGTGTTGCTGCTGAGAAATATAGAGGAAACGGCAGTAATAACAATCAATCCTAAAGTGACGGCTATCATTAACTCAACCAGGCTAAATCCAGACTGTTTGTTCATGGCTGAAACTCCATCACCACAGATTTATTTACTGGCGCTGCATTCTTGGGCTTGTCATCCCATGAAACGCGGACGCTATAGCTGATACCATTGCCATCACAAGCTGCCGTGCTCGGTGTGCTGTCTAGACAGACCGAGCCAGTGCCGTTAGGCAGCAAGCCGGCTAGTGATTGCCCCCAGTCATAGAGATCATCTGCCGCTAATTGTGCTGCCGTACAGTTGGCGGGCGCGGCGTGAGTGTCGTTGAAGTGCGCAGACTGGCATTGATTGTCAGCACCGTTGTTACCGTTATAATTGCCCGCAGATACGGCGGCCGTATTGGCCCGCATCCGATCGGCCATGTCATAAGCCAAGGTGGTTGCGGTGGAGCGCAGCTGGGCACTGTGGTTGCTAGCCAGACTCACCAGTTGCAACCCTGCGACGCCGAGCAAGCCAAATGACAAAATAACAATGGCAATGAGCACCTCTAGCATTGAAAAGCCAGCTTGCAGTTTCATATGCACACTCCATAGCTATCGGCTCTGAGGCGTCCGGTAGGATAGATCACCAATTTGGCGCCGGTGTATCCGCTTTTACAGGTGACAATGGTGATATTAGCGCTCGGTATGCCGGCAGCGTTATAGCTGACCGCGGTCGTAGCGGCAGCGCTCATAATGTCGCCGCTAGCAGTTGCTGCTGATACCTTTAGAATTTCATCGCCAGCATCTATGCTGCCAGCCGTAGTTCGATCAACAAATACTACCCGGCCAGTTCCCCATCCACCTGTACTGCAGGTCGCGCCATCGGCGCTCTGACAGACCGTGACCCGTGTAGCTCTTGTAAGTGCTTCGCTGCGCGCCAACACAAAATCAAGCATTAAGTTGCTATTTTCGCTAGATAAGCGCTGCTTAGTCATGATGGCGGTGTAGCCAGGCAGTGCTATTGAGCCCAGTATCGCGACAATGGAGATTGTCACCATCAGCTCGACGAGCGTGAATCCTTGGTAGACTTTAGGCTTGTTTGCCGTAGATTTTTTCGATGAAAACATGGATTGCTATCTGCCATCTGTTTTTTTAAATTATTATCAAGCACAAAATAAAATACAAAGCATTGCCGATAAAAGGTCATTATTTGCGACAATCGGCAAAGCGCAGCCGTGGTGATCAAAGTTGACGATAATATGGCCTGAATCTAGGTGCAGAGTTGCTGGCAACCATGCGCAAGCAATGACATCGGCTGTTATGCATATTCAGCATAAATCTTGATTAAGCTTTATGTTAAAATTTAGCTGTAATTAATATTGCGCGAATAGATTGCGTAGATGCAAAATCAGCCGCGCTTAAATGGCTGTGCCAACAATACGTACGAGCTAGGAATACGCACGAGCGAGTGCTTTTAATTCAATATTTTTAATCAGTCTTTAAGCGAAAGCCCAAGTCATGCAGAAAACTAGTCATGCAGAAAATTAGCCATGCAGAAAATTAGCGTACACCTCTTCCTGTTGGCGACAGTCTGCTGTTTGTTAAACAGTTGCGGCACCAAAGGCCCGCTGTATATTCCCGAGCAGCGCTACCCGCAGCCGGCAGCGACTAATCCATAACTTTTAAACTTCAATAAGCGCACCCAGTGAACTCTTTTACGCTCAAAAATACGACCTTGCATGCCGAAAACGTGGCTCTGGAACAAATAGCACAGCAATTTGGCACGCCATGCTATATCTATTCAAAAGCGGCTTTAACGCTGGCTTTTGAACGCTTCAGTGCCGGCTTTAAGGGCAAAAATCATTTGGTGTGTTTTGCGGTTAAATCTAATCCGAGTTTGGCCATTTTGAATTTATTTGCCCAGCAAGGTGCCGGCTTCGATATTGTGTCCGGCGGCGAATTAGCGCGCGTACTGGCCGCTGGCGGCGACCCTAAAAAAATTGTATTTTCCGGCGTCGGTAAAACCGCAGCCGAAATGCGCGCTGCACTGACTGCGGGTATTTTTTGTTTTAATGTGGAGTCGGCGAGCGAGTTGTTGCGGCTAAACAGCGTGGCGCAGTCCATGGGCAAAGTGGCACCTGTATCGTTGCGCGTTAATCCCAACGTCGATGCAAAAACGCATCCTTATATTTCTACCGGCTTGAAAAATAATAAATTTGGCGTGGCTTATGAGGATGCGCTGAGTATTTATCTGCAAGCGGCGGCAATGCCTAATATTGCGATTCATGGCGTAGATTGCCATATTGGTTCACAAATTACTGAGTTATCGCCGTTTTTAGATGCTTTTGACCGCGTATTACTGCTGGTCGATGCCTTGGCACAACATGGCATTGCGATTGAGCACATAGATGCCGGTGGTGGCATTGGCATTTGCTACAGCGATGAAACGCCGCCTGAGTTTAGCGCTTATGCAGCGGCGATGCTCGCCAAGCTAGGTCAGCGTGATATCAAGCTGGTATTTGAACCCGGCCGTGCCTTAGTCGGTAATGCCGGCGTTTTGCTGACAAAAGTTGAGTATTTAAAACATACCGAAGCCAAAAACTTTGCCATTGTCGACGCTGCCATGAATGATCTGATGCGCCCGGCATTGTATGACGCTTACCATGATATCAAGCCGGTAGCGGCGAGAGTAGCCAGTGCAGCCGTGCCAGCGCTGACCTATGAAATCGTCGGGCCAGTATGCGAAAGCGGTGACTTTTTGGGCCATGATAGAACGCTGGCATTAGCCGAAGGTGATCTGCTGGCTATTATGTCGGCAGGTGCTTATGGCATGAGTATGGCGAGTAACTATAATACGCGGCCGCGGGCGGCTGAAGTCATGGTCGATGGCGATCAATGTCATTTGATCCGGCCGCGCGAATTGGTTGCAGATCTATTTGCATTAGAAACACTGCTGCCCTAACCCACGCTTAGCCGGGCGCTTAGTCGGACTTAGATCGCGGCTAAGTGCTGAATTTAGTCAAAAATCACGGTTTTATTGGCGTAAAGCAGGATGCGACTTTCAATATGCCAGCGCACTGCTTTTGACAGCACGATACGTTCTAAATCACGCCCTTTTTGAATAAGATCTTCGACTTGATCGCGATGCGAGATGCGATCGATATCCTGTTCAATAATCGGACCTTCATCTAGAATTTCAGTGACGTAATGGCTGGTGGCGCCAATCAGTTTAACGCCGCGTTCAAAGGCCCGGTGATACGGGCGCGCACCGATAAATGCCGGTAGAAACGAGTGGTGTATATTAATGATTTGCTTCGGATAGCGCGCCACAAAATCGGGCGATAATATTTGCATATAGCGCGCTAATACGATGAGGTCAATGTCATATTCGGCAAACAAGGCGAACTGTTCAGCTTCGGCTGCGGCCTTGCGTTCTTTAGTCACCGCAATAAAATGGAAATCAACACCGTAAAATTTAGCCAAGGCCTCAGTTTCACGGTGATTACTGATAATTAGCGGAATGTCACACACCAGTTCGCCATTTTTATGGCGGTGCAACAAATCAGCCAGACAGTGGTCATACTGGGAGACCATAATGGCTACGCGTGACGGCTTTTGTGACAGTTTGAGCTGCCATTCCATGTTAAAGCGGTGGCTAATCGGTGCAAACTGCGCCTCGAACTCTGCTGGATTGAGGGTGCAGCCAGCGAGATCCCACTCCACCCGCATTAAAAATAGCTTATTTTCGGCATCTTGATGCTGATCTGCATGCAAGATGTTGGCATCGTGCTGATATAAAAAATCAGCGATGGCGGCAACGATGCCTTTACTATCCGGGCAGGTAATTAATAGAGTGGCTGTATTTTTAGTGATAGCCGTTGGTGCCGCGAGATTTTTCATGTTTTATGCTTGCTTGAAATTTAAGCAGATCCTGATTTAGGTTAATATAGGTATTATACCTTGAGTGAATTTTTATGAATAAAAACTGTATATGCCAGTAGACCAAGTAGCCGTTGACCAAGTACCTGTAGACCAAGTACCCGTAGCTATTCCAGCTGTTGATATTTTGTTAGCCAATCCGCGCGGATTTTGTGCCGGCGTTGATCGTGCGATCATTATTGTGGAGCAAGCCCTGGAGAAATTTGGTGCGCCGATTTATGTACGCCATGAGGTGGTACACAATAAATTTGTCGTCGATGAGTTGCGCGCCAAAGGTGCGGTGTTTGTTGAAGAGCTTGATGAAATTCCAGCGGGCAGCACAGTTATTTTCAGCGCACATGGTGTTTCAAAAGCGATCCGCGCCGAAGCCGATGCGCGCGGTTTAACCGCGTTTGATGCCACCTGTCCGCTAGTGACTAAAGTGCATATCGAAGTCGCTAAAATGCGCGCCGCGGACATGGAAATTGTCATGATCGGTCATAAAGGTCACCCTGAAGTTGAAGGCACCATGGGTCAAGTTGACGACGCTGCGGCACATAGCGGCATGTATTTGGTGGAAACGCCGGCAGATGTTGCGCATTTAAATGTCATTAATCCACTGAAGCTGGCGTTTGTGACGCAAACCACATTGTCGATTGATGATGCCACCTTAGTGATTAATGCATTGAAAGCCAGGTTTCCGCAGATTCAGGCACCAAAAAGCGATGATATTTGCTACGCCACGCAAAACCGTCAGGATGCAGTCAAAATTATGGCTAAAGACTGTGATCTGGTGATTATAGTCGGCTCGCCGAATAGTTCTAACTCGAACCGACTGCGTGAAGTGGCGCAGAATCAGGGGGTCGAAGCCTACATGATAGATAACGCCAGTTTGCTGCAAGCCGAGTGGTTGTTGGGCAAAACCAAGGTGGGTGTATCGGCTGGGGCCTCCGCGCCGGACATACTGGTGCAAGAGGTGATTGCCAGGCTGCAGCAGCTTGGCGCTAAGTCGGTGCAAGAATTAAGCGGCGTGGTTGAGAGCGTGGTATTTCAGCTGCCAAGAAACTTGATCAATGCTAAATCCAGTGTTAACAGCACTACTAAAAAACCTGATTTTAAGAAACCTGAATAAAGTTATCTTTTCCCATGTTTAAAACACCTGTATCAGCGTTAGTGCTTATCCATACTGCCGACTTGCAGGTACTGATCATGGAGCGCGCCGACCGCGCCGGGTTTTGGCAATCAGTGACCGGTAGCCTTGAGTCTGGTGAAGCGCCATTACAAACCGCCATCCGTGAAGTGCAAGAAGAAACCGGCCTTGATGCTAGCCGCTATGACCTGCAGGACTGGCAGCTATCGCATGTTTATGAAATTTATGCACATTGGCGCAGCCGTTATGCGCCTGAGGTGACGCATAACACTGAACACATTTTTGGTTTAACCCTACCGGCAGCGCTGCCGATCAAGCTGGCGGCTGACGAACATGTGCACTACGAGTGGGTGGACTGGCGCGAGGCGGCGCAGCGCGTTTTTTCATGGACCAATATTGAAGCCATACGCAAATTAGGTGAGCGCCACGGCCTAACGTTGTAAAATGAGAACTTAAACGGCAGCGCTTGCTGCGATTAAAGTAGATGCAAACCAGAGACTATGTCCATTACTCCAAACAAAACTATTCCGATCAAATTTGAACACCTGCAGGCAGCCGATGATGCTGATTGCCAGCGGCGAATTATTGCGGCCAAAGCCACGCTAGGCAAGCGCCTGGTGATTTTAGGTCACCATTACCAGAATGAAGCCGTCTATCGACATGCCGATTACACCGGTGACTCGCTGAAACTATCGCGTTATACCGAAAACCTGGATGCGGAATACATCGTATTCCTAGGCGTGCATTTTATGGCCGAAGTGGCCGATATTCTGAGTCGGCCGGAACAAATTGCGATCTTGCCTGATCTGGCTGCCGGCTGCTCTATGGCCGATATGGCCAATTTAGCCAAAGTGGAACGCAGTTACCGCGAACTCAGTAAGGTGCTTAATTTTGACGAAGAAATTACGCCGATTACCTACATCAACTCCGCGGCTGATCTGAAAGCATTTTGCGGTGAGCATGGCGGCATCGTCTGTACCTCAACCAATGCCACTAAAATTATTGAATGGGGTTTTGCGCAGCGCGAAAAAGTACTGTTTTTCCCCGATCAGAATCTGGGTCGCTGGAGCGGTCATAAAATGGGCATTCCGCTGGAACAGATGCCGATATGGGATCCGGATCAGCCGATGGGCGGCTTAAGCGTGGAGCAGATCAAGAACGCCAAAATCCTGCTATGGAAAGGCCATTGCGCGGTGCACCAGATGTTCCGCCTGCAAAATATCACCAAATTCCGTGCAGAGCATCCGGATGGTCTGGTCATTTCACATCCGGAAGCGCCATTTGAAGTGTGTCTGAACTCCGATTATGTAGGCTCCACCGAATACATCTTGAAAACAGTGAGTGAAGCGCCGGCCAATAGCAAATGGCTAGTTGGCACCGAGCTTAATCTGGTCAATCGTTTAGCAGAAAGCATGAAAGCTGAAGGCAAGCTGGTGCAGTTTATGAGCCATGTCGTCTGTGAATGTTCGACCATGGCGCGCATCGATCCGCAGCATCTGGCCTGGGTATTGGAGAATCTGGTTGCAGGCAATGTGGTCAATCAGATTAAAGTGCCGGCGCATGAGGCCAAGCTCGCCAAGCTGACTTTAGAACGCATGCTGGCGGCGTCCTGATGTCGGCGATTAACTGCGCCTTATGTGTGCCTAGCCCGCATGAAGTTTTATGGGCAGATGACTTTTGCCGGGTCGTACTGCTGGCTGATGCCGATTATCCGGCTTATTGCCGGGTGGAGCTGCTGGCGCATGTCAAAGAAATGAGCGATTTAGCACCGGCGGCACGGTTACGGCTGATGCAAGTGGTATTTGCAGTAGAGTCGGCACTGCGCCAAGTTGTTAATCCGGATAAGATCAATTTAGCCAGTCTGGGCAATAAAACGCCGCATCTGCACTGGCATGTCGTGCCGCGTTTTGCAACAGACCGCCATTTTCCTAATTCGCACTGGGGTGAGGCGGTGCGCGACAGCCAGCCGCTCGCGCTTATGCCGGAAACAATCCACGCCGTAGCGCGTGCTATAGTCGCTGAGCTGCAGCCAGCTTAGTCGGCGCGTTTCATTGTTAAATTCCTGGCCGCGCGCATCATCAGCTAAAGCCTGTTTTTTAAGCACTGTTGTTTACATGGTTTAACCAACGCTGGCTATAACTTAGCGCGGGTTTAAACCTAGCGCGGGTTTAAACTTAGTGCTGGTATAAACCGAGGCTCGCCTAAGTCCGGCGTCTGGCCAAAGCCGGATGCAGGGCTAAACCAGCAGGCGTTCAACGATCTTGCCGTTAATAATATGGCTTTGAATGATATCTTCAATATCGTCATTATCAACAAAAGTGTACCAAATCGCTTGCGGGTAAATCACCAAAACCGGGCCGTCGCCACAGCGGTCTAAACAGCCGGCGCGGTTGATGCGCACTTTGTCTTTGCCATTTAACGCCAGGGCTTTGATGCGCGATTTCATGTAATCAAATGCGGCTTCGGCACCTTTGGTCGCGCAGCAGGATGCACCATCCTCGCGTTGATTGAGGCAGAAAAATATATGGTGTTGAAAGTAGTTGCTCATGGTTAATATACTTTTAATTCAAAGACATTGTTAATGTAATACCTGATTGGTTTAGTGGTGCGTTTAATCGTGATGCGGCTATTGATCGGTAGCGAGGCTGTCTTCCTTGCTAAAAGTCCAGGTGCGCGTGATACTCAGAATATCAATTTCTGCACTGACATCATCGGGGAACCTGGCGTAAGGTGCCGCCAATTCGACAATATGCCGTGCTGCCTGATCTAGCACTTTATGCCCGGAGCTGCGGTTAAGCTCTATCGACTCGATGCTGCCGTCAGCGCGAATCGACACCGTCATCTGTAGTTGACCATGCAGTTGCAGATTTTTGGCGGCTTCCGGGTAGTTAAGGTTACCAATGCGTTCAACTTTCTGTCGCCAGGCATCCACATACATGGCATAGCGATATTCTTTGGCTCTGGCACCGACAAACTTGCGCTTTGGGCGTTTTTGGTAATCATCCTGCTGCTTCGATATCAGCGCTTCCAGCCGGTCCATTTCTACCGCGGCGGCGGTCATATTTTGCAGATTAAGCGTTTTCGGTGCGGCGGCTTGATTGGGTGCGCTGGTTACTTTTTGTGCCGACTGTAGTTGTGTCATCAGCGCTTGTGCTTGTTTTTCGAGCGCGGCGACGCGCTCTTGCTCCGGGGTTTCTATCGCGGCTGGCGTTGCGGCAGCGGACTTCTTATGTGCGGCCGGCTTCGGTGTAAGTTCCTGATTAAGCTGTTTGACCGAAGGTAATGCTGATTTCATTTTACGGTTTTCATCGGTATTGCCGCCACGATCTAAATTGGCCTGGGCAAAGGTGTCAGCTTTTTCCGGTTTGCTTTCGGTCTTGGCGTTGACCAGCATGACCTCGAGCACCGGTAAGTGGTCGCTGAATGTCTTTTTCAATTCTGCTTTAAATTGCATGCTCAGTAGCAGCGCATGTGCCAGTATCGACAGCCACATCGCCACCAGAAACAGGCTTACTTTTTTTGGCTTGAGCGCCAGCGGTGCCGCGGGCACAGGTATCGATTTGGATACGCTAGATTTTGCCGGCGTAGTTTTTGCACGACTCACAGCTGTTGGCACTGACATCGATCGGCCTTAGTTAGCTAATGTTGTGTGCAGGCTTGAATTTATTGGCTAAGGCCGTGAGCAGTTGCTGATGCACACCGCCAAAACCGCCATTGCTCATCACCAGAATCTGGTCACCCATCGCTGCCGCGGCAGTAATAGCTGCCACCATTTGCGCTAAATCAGAATAGGCGCTGGCTTTAGCCTTGATCGGCTCTAGCACGGCGGCGGCATCCCAGCCTAAGTCGGCGCCATAGCAAAACACCAGGTCGGCGTCGGTCAAGCTGGCCGGCAATGCATTTTTCATTACCCCCAGCTTCATGGTGTTAGAACGAGGTTCGAGCACCGCTAAAATGCGCGCCGTGTTCGTGACTTTAGCGCGCAGGCCGGCGAGCGTGGTGCTGATCGCGGTGGGATGATGCGCAAAATCATCATAGACGCTGATGCCATTGATCTCGCCACGGAGTTCCATGCGGCGTTTTACATTCTTAAACTGGCTTAACGCGGCTATGCTCTGTGCCACGCTGACACCGGCATGACGCGCGGCGGCAATGCTGGCGAGTGCATTCATGCGGTTATGTTCGCCGAGGAGATTCCAGGCGACGTGTCCTTGCAACTGGGTTTTATAGAGCACATCAAAGCTGCCGTCAGCATGCGCATTGACGGCTTGCCAGTCATCATCCGTGCCAAATTTTTCTAGCGGCGTCCAGCAGCCTTTAGCCAGCACGCGTTGCAAACTGTCCTCTTTGCCATTAACAACGACGAGGCCTTGTTGCGGCACGGTTCTGACCAAATGGTGAAACTGTTTTTCAATCGCGGCTAAGTCTTCAAAAATATCGGCGTGGTCAAACTCCAGATTATTCAATACCGCCGTGCGTGGATGGTAATGCACGAATTTAGAGCGTTTATCAAAAAACGCCGTGTCATATTCGTCAGCCTCAATCACGAAAAATGGCGACTGGCTGTGTGCATCCTGAGCCGGCGTACCCGGCAAGCGCGCTGAAACTGCAAAGTTTTGCGGTACGCCGCCGATCAGAAAGCCTGGCGCCAGACCGGCGTCTTCGAGTATCCATGCCAGCATTGAACTCGTGGTGGTTTTGCCATGGGTGCCGGCGACCGCTAGCACCCACAAGCCTTGCAGTACGTTTTCTGCTAACCATTGCGGGCCGGAGATATACGGCAGACCGCGATTAAGGATGGCTTCCATCAGCGGGTTGCCACGCGACACTACATTGCCGATCACATAGATATCCGGGTTCAGTGCGAGCTGTGCCGTGTCAAAGCCTTCAATCAGCGCTATGCCTTGCGCCTCAAGCTGCGTGCTCATCGGCGGGTAAACATTGGCATCGCAGCCGGTGACCTTATGCCCGGCCTGTTTTGCCAGAACGGCGATGCCGCCCATAAACGTACCGCAGATACCTAAGATGTGAATATGCATAATTTTTCTGTCCGTTTCTTGAGCTGTTACCGGCTAAGTTGAGGCAATGTGCCCGCGTTAGCGCCTTTAGTTACGATAAATTCGGCGCTAGCCAGCGTTCCAGATAGTCCTGGCTGACGCCGCGGCGCTGTGCCATATCGAGCAACTGGTCGCTGCCGATTTTATCCACGCTAAAATATTTGGAGTCGGCATGGGCGAAATAAAAGCCGGAAACGGCCGCCCCCGGATACATGGCAAATGACTCGGTTAATTGCATGTCTATGCTCTCAGCCTGTAGCAACTTAAACATATCCGGTTTTACCGTATGATCCGGGCAGGCTGGATAGCCCGGCGCCGGACGGATGCCGCGATAGTGTTCTTTAATGAGCTCGCCTTTGCTGAAACTTTCATCAAATGCATAACCCCAGAAATCAAGCCGAACGCGCTCGTGCAGATATTCAGCAAAGGCCTCGGCCAGTCGGTCCGCCAGCGCTTTTAACATGATGCTGCTATAGTCGTCGTTGGCATCTTCAAAGCGTTTAACGTGTTTTTCTATGCCCAAGCCGGCGGTGACCGCAAATAAACCGATATAGTCTGGCGTGCCTTTGGGCGCAATAAAATCGGCTAAACATTGGTTAGGGCGAGGGATGCCATCAATCACCGGTTTGACCGTTTGCTGGCGCATACCGTAATAGGTAAAGGCAATATCGGTGCGGCTGTCATCAGTGTAAACCTCAATATCATCATCAGCGACCATATTTGCTGGCATTAAAGCGATTACGCCATTGGCGGTGAGCCAGCGACCGTCGATGATTTTTTTGAGCATGGCCAGCGCTTCATCGAACAGTTTACTGGCGGCTTCGCCGACGACGGCATCGCTTAATATCGCCGGATAAAAACCGGCTAAATCCCAGGTCTGAAAGAATGGCGTCCAGTCGATATATTGGGCGAGTATGCTCAGGTCGGCATTTTTAATTTCCCGGCGGCCGATAAATTTGGGCGGGTGTGGCGTGTGTTCACCGCTAAATGCGAGCTTGGCTTTGTTAGCGCGCGCCTGGCCGATAGTCAGCAGCGGCGTGCCTTTTTTATTGGCATGCTGCACGCGCGCACGTTCGTAATCAACCGCGACTTCGGCGATATAAGCATCGCGCTGTTCCGGTGTGAGTAATGATTGCATGACCGCAACCGAGCGTGAAGCATCGGCCACATAAATCACCGGGCCATCATAAAACGGTGCAATTTTCACCGCAGTATGCGCGCGTGACGTGGTGGCGCCACCAATCAGTAATGGCGTTTTCAAGCCTTTAAAATATGGGTCACGCTGCATTTCTCGCGCTACATGCGTCATTTCTTCGAGAGACGGCGTAATCAGGCCGGATAAACCGATAATATCGGCTTTCTCGGCTTTGGCCATAGCAAGGATTTCAGCCGCCGGCACCATCACCCCCATATTCACCACTTCAAAGTTATTGCATTGCAACACGACGGAGACGATGTTTTTGCCAATGTCGTGCACATCACCTTTGACCGTAGCAATCACCATTTTACCCTTGGGCTTGGCGACGATACCGGTACGCTGTTCATCGGCAGCTTTTTCGGCTTCAATAAACGGAATTAAATGGGCAACCGCCTGTTTCATGACGCGCGCTGACTTCACCACTTGCGGCAGAAACATTTTGCCTTGGCCGAATAAATCGCCGACGACATTCATGCCATCCATCAGCGGCCCTTCAATCACATGGATCGGCCTGCCGCCGCTGTCGGCCACTTTTTGCCGCGCCTCTTCCGTATCGTCAACAATAAACTCGGTAATGCCATGCACCATGGCATGGCTCAGACGTTTTTCGACAGGTGTCGGCGCATCGCTAGTACCGCGCCATTCTAGCGTGGCCGCTACTTTTTTACCGCCAGCAACTAGGGTGCCGGCAATTTCTATCATGCGCTCGGTCGCATCTTCACGTCGATTAAGGACGACGTCTTCTACGCGCTGTTTTAATTCCGCCGGCAAATCGTCATAGACGCCCATCATGCCGGCATTGACGATGCCCATGGTCATGCCGGCTTTAATGGCATGGTAGAGGAACACGGTATGAATGGCCTCGCGCGCCGGGTCATTGCCGCGGAAGCTGAAACTGACATTGGACACGCCGCCGGAAATTTTGGCGTAGGGCAGGTTTTCTTTAATCCAGCGCGTGGCATTGATAAAGTCTACGGCGTAATTATTGTGCTCTTCAATGCCGGTGGCGATTGCAAACACATTCGGGTCAAAGATGATATCTTCGGCCGGAAAATCTAAACTATCGACCAGTAAGTTATAAGCGCGCTTGCAGATTTCGGTTTTGCGTTCAAACGTGTCGGCCTGGCCTTTTTCATCAAAAGCCATGACGATGGCCGCAGCGCCATAGCGTTTGCATAGTGCAGCCTGACGTAAAAACTCGGCTTCACCCTCCTTCATGGATATCGAGTTTACAATCGCCTTGCCTTGCACGCATTTCAAGCCGGCTTCAATCACCGACCACTTACTCGAGTCGATCATAATCGGCACGCGCGCGATATCGGGCTCAGAGGCGATCAGGTTCAAGAAATGGGTCATGGCTTTAATCGCATCGAGCATGCCTTCATCCATGTTGATGTCGATGACCTGCGCGCCATTTTCGACCTGCTGCCGGGCTACGGTCAGCGCTGCATCGTACTCTTCATTGATAATCAAGCGTGCAAACGCTTTGGAGCCGGTGACGTTGGTGCGTTCGCCGACATTGACAAATAGTGAGTCGTCATCAATTACAAACGGCTCCAGCCCCGATAGCTTGAGCGTTTTTGCGAATGTCGGCACCACGCGTGGCGGCATATCTTTAATTTCATTGTAAATGGCATTGATGTGTGCCGGCGTCGTACCGCAGCAACCGCCGGCAATGTTGATAAAGCCGCTTGCGGCGAACTCTTTGATCAGGCTCGAGGTGATATCCGGCGTCTCGTCAAAGCCGGTATCCGACATTGGGTTAGGCAGGCCGGCATTGGGATAGATGCAGACAAAGCTATCGGCGATTTTCGACAGCTCTTCCACATAAGGCCGCATTAAAGTCGCACCGAGCGCGCAGTTCAGGCCGATGGTCAGCGGTTTGGCATGACGCACCGAATGCCAGAAGGCGGTGACGGTCTGGCCGGACAGAATGCGCCCGGAAGCATCGGTCACGGTGCCGGAGAGCATGATTGGCAGCCGCTGGCCGCTTTCGGCAAAAAAGGTGTCAATCGCAAATAAAGCGGCCTTGCAATTGAGCGTATCAAAGATGGTTTCCACCATCAGAATATCAGCGCCACCGGCTACCAGCCCGCGCGCCTGCTCTAAGTAAGCGGTTACTAACTGGTCAAAACTGACATTGCGTGCCGCCGGATCGTTGACGTCGGGCGAGATCGACGCTGTTTTCGGGGTTGGGCCGAGTGCGCCGGCGACAAAGCGCGGTTTATCCGGCGTGCTGTATTTCACGCAAGCCGCTTTCGCCAGCTTGGCGGCGGCCACATTCATTTCATAGGCCAAATGCCCCATGTGATAGTCGTCTTGGGCGACGGTGGTCGCACCAAACGTATTGGTCTCGATAATATCGGCACCGGCGGCCAGATATTTCTCATGAATTTCCTGTATCACCTGCGGCTGCGTCAGCGTCAGCAGCTCATTATTACCTTTGACAAACAGTTCACGCTGACCGGCAGGCGCGGCGAAATCAGCAAATTGCGTGCCGCGATAATCTGCCTCGGTCAGCTTGTATTGCTGAATCATCGTACCCATTGCGCCATCTAAAATAAGGATGCGCTGGGCAAGTAGGTCGCGGAGGATTTTTTCAGTAACAGAAATGTGGTCGGTGCGCATGAGCTGGCTTTAATCGAGTGTTCATTTAAAGGCTAAATTATAGCATTGGCTGAAACACTGCATGCGCTTACATCGACATGCCTGCTGACGATTGCTGCAGTTAAACCGGGTTTTAAATTGGCTTGGCGCGTTTGGCTAATGTAGCGCCGCTAGCAGTCGGCTTGATAGGCCGTGGGCAAGACTGTATCGCAGTTAACAATAGCGCTATGCAGCGCTCGATAATCAGCACTTACAGATGCAAGATGCTGGCGGTGCACGCGCTGCGATTATGGCACTGCTCTGGTGCATCGCCAGCGGCTGCCTGCCAAAGTCAGTGACCAGCTATTTATAACTACATGATAAATATGCTAAATATATTAATTTTTTAGCTGGCATGTAGTTTGCTTTATACATATTGAGAAAAGACGGCATGGTGAAATACCCGCCGCTATAGTTTCAAAAAGATGACTAGGGTTCCGGCTGTGCTTGTGCAGTGTCTGGTCCAAGAGTTGTCGGCCAGCAGCTGCTTGGTTACACGGAGGGATAAAAGCCCGGGAGGATGCGTTTTCAAATGCCGCCTTCTCGACTTTTACCAACCCAGGAGCTCATCATGTACGCTAGCCATTCAAATTTCTGCAGACGTTTTTCGGTGACGACTGCCTACCCGGTTTTATTCTGCGCCTCCCTATTCTTTTCTGGCTTAGCCCATGCTGCAGCGCCGCTTAAGGTTGGCTACAGCGATTGGCCGGGCTGGGTCGCATGGCAAGTGGCCATAGAAAAAGGCTGGTTTAAACAAGCGGGCGTTGATGTCAAGTTTGAGTGGTTTGATTATGCGGCCTCTATGGATGCCTTTAGCGCTGGCAAAATTGATGGTGTGACCGTTACTAATGGTGACGCCTTAGTGACTGGCTCCGCTGGCGCGAAGAATGTGATGATACTGGTGACCGATTACTCCAACGGTAATGACATGATCGTCGGCAAGCCCGGCATTAAAAGCCTGAAAGATCTTAAAGGTAAAAAAATCGGCTTAGAAACCGGTTTTGTTGAGCATCTATTGCTGTTGAACGGTTTGGAAAAAGCCGGCATGAAAGAGTCTGATGTCACTATCGTCAACACTAAAACCAATGAAACCGCACAAGCTTTAGCCTCAGGCGATTTAGCCGCCATCGGCGCCTGGCAGCCCAATTCGGGTGAGGCGATGAAGCGCGTACCTGGCGCCAAGCCTATTTACAGTTCGGCTAATGAGCCAGGACTGATCTACGATGTACTGACGGTCAGTCCGGCTAGCTTAGCTAACCGCAAAGCTGACTGGAAAAAAGTGATCCAGGTGTGGGATAAAGTCGTGGTTTACATCAACGATCCGAAAACACAGCCGGATGCGGTAAAAATCATGGCGGCGCGCGTCGGTATCAAGCCGGAAGCCTATCTGCCTTTACTCAAAGGCACGCGCTTGCTGAGCCTTGCCGAAGGTAAAAAAATACTGGTGCAAGCGCCAGGGTTCAAATCCTTATACGGCTCTTCCAAAATTGCCGATGACTTTAACCTGAAATACGGTGTTTACAAAACCCCTAGCGATTTAACTAAAGCGATTGATGCCTCGCTCGCTACTCAATAAAAATTCAGTGTATGCGTCAGCAAAGGTATAAAAAATGAGTCTTGCCTCTTGGTTTGTAGTGCGTAGGGAATTGTCAGTGCGGAAGCAGGCTTGGTTGGGTTTAGGCTCATTTCTACTGCCTATATTGATTTGGTGCAGCGTGAGTTATGTGCCTTTTATCTGGCATCCGATGGTGCAGGTGACTAATGTCGGCGCCGTGGATTACTTCCAGCTCGATATGCTGGTTGATCAGTCTATCTTTAATACAGAAAGCGCAGCCATGCAGCAAGCCGGCAAAGCTTTGCCGGTAGGCGTTCCGGCCAATCCCATCTACTTGCCGGCGCCGCATGAAGTCGCGATTGCGATGTATACCGCGTTTACCTCTGCGCCCGAGCAGCGTGATGGCCAGTGGCTGCATGAAAGTCTGTGGCACAGTATTAAGATCATCTTTACCGGTTTTTTGATTTCATCACTGATCGGCGTGCCTGTGGGCATACTCTGTGGCACTTATAGCGCCATATCACGGCTGTTTGAACCGTTTATCGAGTTTTTCCGCTATTTGCCGGCGCCGGCATTTGGTGCACTAGCGGTGTCCATTTTAGGCATTTACGATGGGCCGAAAGTGGCGATCATTGTCATTGGCACTCTGTTCCAGCAAATACTCATTATTGCCAATACCACGCGCAAGCTCGACTACTCATTGCTGGAGGCGGCCATGACCTTGGGTACGAGTAAATTCAAACTGCTGCTGCATGTCATTATTCCGGGCATTTTGCCGGAGCTATATCGCAATCAGCGTATTTTGCTCGGCTGGGCCTGGACCTATCTGATCGTAGCCGAACTGATCGGTACTTCATCCGGTATTACCTGGTTTATTACGCAGCAGGCACGCTATCAGCATTTTGATAATGTTTATGCCGCCATCATCCTCATTGGCATTATCGGCCTCGGTGGCGATTTAATTCTGGCCAGATTAAGCAAACATCTGTTCCCTTGGGACCGTTCGGCAAATAAAGAGTAAAGGACGCAACGTGAACACAAAAACCAATCTATCTACTGCAGCACTCACTAATGAGCACAGTTACTTGACACAAAGCCCTGAGGTCAAGCAGCGCTTTGATAAACTTAAACAGCGTGACGTGGTGTTAGAAGTCAAGCAGCTGGGCAAAGTCTACAAAACTGCCAAAGGTGAAGTGACGGCGCTTAAAGGGATCAACTTTAAAACGCACAGACGTGAATTCGTCTGCGTGATCGGCCCTTCTGGCTGTGGTAAATCCACCCTGATCCGTATTTTGGCCGGCCTCGAACCACATACCGCCGGTGAAGTGCTACTAGATGGCAAGCCGGTGACTGGTCCCGGCCGCGACCGCGGCATGGTGTTTCAGGGCTACACCTTGTTTCCGTGGCTGAGCGTCAAAAAGAACGTGATGTTTGGTTTGGAGATGAACAATCTAAGTAGTGAAGAGGCCGCACGTGAGGCTGATCTCTGGCTGGAATTGGTTGGTCTGGAAAAATTCGCCAACGCTTATCCGCATGAACTTTCCGGTGGTATGAAGCAGCGGGTAGCGATTGCACGTGCCCTGGTCAATCAGCCGCGCATTTTATTGATGGATGAGCCGTTTGGCGCGCTCGATGCACAGTCGCGCGCCAAGATGCAGGCGCATCTGCTCGAAATCTGGCGCAATATTGACATCACGATTTTGTTTATTACCCACGATCTCGATGAAGCCATTTTTCTGGCAGACCGTATTCTGGTGCTCAAAGCGCACCCGGGCGAAGTGCAGGAGCTGATCGAAGTGCCGGTGCCGCGGCCGCGCAGTGCACGCCAGCTTGGTAGCCCGGAGTTTGTGGCTACCAAAGCCCGTCTGGAAGCATTAATACATCCACCAACGGCTGTCGACGCTGACGTTAGCGAAGAGGTGACGCCGCGCATGATTCGCTTCGTCAATGTCGCCGATAACGTCGAGTAAATGTTGTAACTATAAATTTTAGCAATCAATTATTAAGTCAAAAACAACAGTCAATTCGTTAATTAACCGATATTTATCATTAGAAAAGAGTGGTTTATGAAATCGAAACAAGAAGTCGCAGCCATACAACAAAAACTGCAAGATCAAGGGGTTAAATATTGTATCGGCGCCTATGTCGATATACACGGTATACCCAAAGCCAAAGTGGTGCCGATTGACCACTTGCCACAAATGGCCGCCGGTTCCGAGCGCTATACCGGCTATGCCTTAGATGGTTTAGGGCAAGCGCCGAGTGATGACGAGCTCAACTCTGTGCCGGATTTAGACCAGATTATTCAATTGCCGTGGGAACCTAAAATTGCCTGGATGCCAGCTGACAATCACTTTCAGGGCAAACCCTATGCATTGAATACGCGCGTGGCGTTAAAAAACGTGTTGGCGCAAGCCGCTGAAATGGGCTTTGGTCTGAATCTGGGTATCGAGTGTGAAATCTATTTGCTTAAACAAAATGCGGATGGCAGCTTAAGTGTGCCTAACCCTGACGACAAACTCAATAAAGCTTGTTATGACGTGCGCGGTTTTGTCGATAGCTTTCCGTGGCTTGACAAAATGGCCACCGCCATCAACGGCTTAGGCTGGGACTTGTATTCTTTTGACCATGAAGATGCCAATGGTCAGTTTGAATTTGACTTTAATTACAGCGACGCCTTGACCATGTGCGATCGCTTTACCTTTTTCCGCTTTATGGCCAAGCATTACGCCAAAGAAGAAGGTTTGCTGGCAACGATGATGCCCAAACCATTTGCCGATAAAACCGGTACCGGCGCGCATTTTAATATGTCGTTATATGACCTCGAAACCGGTAAAAACCTGTTTGCCTGCGATCCGAAAGATGACCCGCGCGGCCTTGGCTTAACCACTTTAGGCTATCAGTTCATCGCCGGTATTTTAAAACATGGCCCGGCATTGTGTGCCGCATTTGCACCGACGGTGAATAGCTATAAACGCCTGGTGCGACGTGGTGCCATGAGCTATTTCAGCTGGGCGCCGGTGTTTAACTCTTACGGTTCAAATAACCGCACCAACTCAGTGCGTGTGCCTATGGGCGGCGGTCGCTGCGAATCACGCAATGCCGATGGCGCGGTTAACCCGTATTTAGCAGCAACCTTGGCCTTAGCCGCAGGCTTGGAAGGTATACGTGAAGGCCTGGAGCCAGGCAAGCCGAATGAAGACAACCTGTATGACATGAATGATGCGCAGCGTCAGGCGCGTGGCATTGAGTTTTTACCGCAAACCTTGCAAGAAGCGGTAGCCGCGTTTGCCGCCGACCCGCTGGTAGAAAAAACCCTGGGTAAGGAATTGCGTGATGAATTTATTAAATACAAAACTGAAGAATGGGAAACCTACCATCTCACCGTCAGCCAGTGGGAAATAGACCGCTACAGCTATATGTTCTAGCCTGGCAGCAGCCAAAACACTTTGGCTGCTATGGCCACTTCAAATTAATTTAAGACAAGTAAAAACGATATGACTAATTTTGCTGAACAAAACCTGCTGTGGCAAGAAACCGTGCCCGGTGGTAATCACTGGTCCGGCCCGATGCGCCGCGGCAGTGCGCTGCGCTTTACCGACCTGCACGGCGGCGCCAATGTTTCTGTGCTGTTTTATAACATGGAAGAAAAGCTCGAACGCTACAGCATGCCCGATAGCTTGAAAGCGCAACACACTGCGTTTTTAACGACTGGCCATGTCTGCTATTCGGATATGGGTCGGGTGCTGTGTTCTTTTGTGCATGATTCTGTCGGCTGGCATGACACCATCTGCGGCATTTCTGATGCGGCTTTAAATGAGCAAAAATATGGCGCGAGTAATTACCAAACCCAGCGCAATGCCATGCAGCGTAATGCTAAGGACGGCTTGCTGATCGAACTCGCCAAATACGGTTTAGGTCAGCGCGACTTGGTGGCCAATGTCAATCTGTTCAGTAAAGTCAGCGCCGATGAGGCCGGAAATCTGGCGTTTAATGCCGGCAACAGCCAAGCCGGCGATGTCGTCGATTTGCGTTTTGATATGAATGTGCTGGTGGTGCTGTCTACCGCGCCGCATCCGTTGGATACTGCCGCGAGTTATGCGCCAGCTGATGTGTTGTTGTCAGCATGGCATGCCGGTGACGCCAGTGCCGACGATGTCTGCCGCAATGCCTGCGCCCAGAATCAGCGTGGCTTTATCAACAATGCGCGTTATTTCGCTAATTAGGAGTGAGCATGTTAACGACAAGCAAATTAAATATAGAGCTAGCGGTCATCAATGAAACCTGTGCCGCCGGTGAGCCGTGGGCAGGGGTGGTCAAAGCCGGCCAGACTTTTCGAATCCTCGATCTGGAAGGTAATCAGGCGGTCGATACCCTGTTTTTTAACGCCGATGATAGCGAAGAGCGCTACAGTGCGGTCGATACCATACAGCGTCAGGCACAAATTTACCTCACCACCGGCTCGGTGCTGTATTCCAATAATGGCAATGCCATGCTCACCATTACCGCCGATACCTGTGGTCGCCACGACACCTTGGGTGGTGCCTGTGCCGCCGAGAGCAATACGGTGCGCTATGACCTCGCCAAACGGCCGATGCATAGCTGCCGCGATAGCTTTATGCATGCCATCAACCACTCGCCCTGTGTGCACGAGCGCGATATCAGCAAGCGCGATATCAGTGCCAATATCAACTTTTTTATGAATGTGCCGGTAACGCCAACGGGTGAGCTCAGTTTTGCTGACGGCATTTCTGGCGCCGGTAAATATGTAGAAATGCGCGCCGAAATGGATGTGCTGGTGCTGATTTCCAACTGCCCGCAACTCAATAACCCGTGCAATGCTTATGACCCAACGCCGATTCAGTTACTGGTGTGGGATTAGGCTTAAAAAATAAACCAGCAAAAACAACTGACTTAGCAAATTCAGTCAGTAAACCCAGCCGGACGACCGACTGCACCATGCAAACTGCGAGACGACTCGCTGCCGTGAGAACCTATTATGTTTAAAAAAGTATTAATTGCTAACCGCGGCGAGATTGCCTGTCGTGTCATGCGTACCCTCAAGAAAATGGGCATCCTCTCTGTTGCCGTCTATTCCGAGGCTGATGCCGGTGCGCGCCATGTGCTTGATGCCGATGAGGCGTTTTGTATCGGTCCCGCGCCGGCGGCGCAAAGCTATCTAAATACTGAAAAAATTCTGCAAGTGGCGCTTGCTGCCGGCGTCGAAGCGATTCATCCCGGCTATGGTTTTTTATCAGAAAATGCCGATTTCGCCGAGGCCTGTGAAGCGGCAGGCATCGCCTTTATTGGCCCAACCCCAGAGCAGATGCGCGAATTTGGTCTTAAACACACCGCCCGCGCCTTGGCCGAAAAAAATGGCGTACCGTTATTGCCGGGCACGGGTCTGTTGGCTGATGTGGCGGCAGCGCATAGTCAGGCGGCCATTATTGGCTATCCGGTCATGCTCAAAAGCACCGCCGGTGGTGGCGGTATTGGTATGCAACTGATCTGGAGCGCCGCTGAACTCGACGCTGCTTTCGCCTCGGTGCAGCGTCTGTCGCGCGCCAATTTTAAAGAAACTGGCCTCTATTTAGAAAAGTACGTGCAAGCGGCAAGGCATATAGAAGTGCAGATTTTTGGCAATGGCTTGGGCAAAGTCATCGCGTTAGGTGAGCGCGATTGCTCAGTGCAGCGGCGCAATCAAAAAGTCATCGAAGAAACACCAGCGCCGCATATCAGCGCAGAGGTGCGCCAGGCGCTATGCGCCACCGCAATTGAGCTCGGCAGTGCTTTGCATTACCGCTCAGCCGGCACGGTGGAGTTTGTCTACGACAATGCCACTGGCCAGTTTTACTTTCTAGAAGTAAATACCCGCTTACAGGTCGAGCACGGTGTGACCGAGCTGGTGACCGGCGTCGATCTGGTGGAATGGATGCTGCGTATTGCCGCCGGCGAAACAAACGCTTTAGATGCTTATCAGCATCAGCCGCAAGGCCATGCGATACAGGTGCGTATTTACGCAGAAGACGCCAACAAGAATTTTCAGCCATCGAGCGGCGTGCTCACTGAGGTTAAATTTTCAGCGTTAGCACGCAATGATTTCTGGGTAGAAACCGGTAGTGAAGTCTCGCCGTTTTATGATCCGCTACTGGCTAAAGTGCTGGTGCATAGCGACACTCGCGAGCAGGCCGTAGCAAAAATGCGAACAGCGCTTAATGCCACCAGCTTATGCGGCATCGAGACCAATCTCGAATATCTGCGCCAGGTGCTTGCCGATAGCGTGTTTCCAGCCGGAAAGCAAATCACGCGTTACTTAAATAGCTTCGTCTATAAACCGCTAACCATCGATGTCGAAGATGGCGGCGTCATGACCACGATACAAGATTATCCGGGCCGAGTCGGCTACTGGGCGGTAGGCGTGCCTCCGTCCGGGCCTATGGATCATCTCGGTTTCCGTTTAGCCAACAAGTTAGTGGGCAATGACGAGGGTGTGGCCGGTTTGGAAATTACGCTCATCGGCCCGAAGTTAAAATTTAACTCAGCAACAGTGATTGCGCTCACCGGTGCGCCTATAGCAGCGACGCTTGACGGCGTAGCGCTGGCGATGTGGCAGTCAGTGCCAGTCGCGGCCGGCAGTATTTTGCACATCGGAAAAATCAGTGGCGCAGGTGCTCGCGCTTATTTAGCGGTAGCCGGTGGTTTTGATGTGCCCGATTATCTGGGCAGCAAGTCGACGTTTACGTTGGGCCAGTTTGGCGGCCATGGTGGCAGAACCTTACGCGTAGGCGATGTGCTGCATCTGCACCCTGCAGTTGCTGCCTATAGCGCAAAACTTTTAGCGCCGACCTTGCAGCCGAGTTACAACCAAAATTGGCAAATAGACGTGCTCTATGGCCCGCATGGTGCGCCAGATTTTTTTACCGATGCTGATATTGATATGTTCTTTAGCACCGATTGGGAAGTGCATTACAACTCGAATACTACCGGCGTGCGCCTGATCGGCCCCAAACCGCAATGGGCGCGTCAGGATGGCGGTGAGGCTGGTTTGCATCCGTCCAATATTCATGACAATGCCTACGCCATTGGTGCGATTGATTTTACCGGCGACATGCCGGTGATTTTAGGGCCGGATGGCCCGAGTTTGGGCGGCTTTGTCTGCCCGGCGACCATCATCCAGGCCGAACTGTGGAAAATCGGCCAACTTAAAGCTGGCGATAAAGTACGTTTTCTGCGCGTCAGCCAGGAATATGCCGCCAGCTGTGAGTTAGCACAAAATACCCTGGTGCAGACTTTAAGTGCGGCGCCAGAAGCAGCAAGCATCAATAGCAGCAGTCACATCGCCATCACTCACACCGCCATCACTCACACCGCCATCACTCACACCCCGATACTGGCCAACATTGATGCGCGTAGCGATCAGATTAAAGTCGTCTATCGACAGTCGGGCGATAAATATCTGCTGATTGAATACGGCGAGCTAGTGCTCGATATCAACTTACGCTTCCGTGTACATGCACTAATGACTTGGCTGCAAGCGCAAAATATCAAAGGCATTATTGATCTGACGCCGGGTATCCGTTCATTACAGGTGCATTTTGAAAGCCTGTTGCTGCCGGTCACGCAGTTGATCCATCTATTGCAACAGGCTGAAGCCGAATTGCCAAGTGTAGATGCGATGCAAGTACCGACGCGCATTGTGCATCTGCCTTTATCCTGGGACGATAAGGCGACGCAGTTGGCGATAGAAAAGTATATGCAATCGGTGCGTAAAGATGCGCCGTGGTGCGACGCCAGCGGCACACCGAGCAATATCGAATTTATCCGCCGCATTAATGGCCTCGACACAATTGCCGACGTTAAAAACATACTGTTTAACGCCAGCTATTTAACCTTAGGTTTGGGTGATGTTTATCTCGGTGCACCGGTGGCAACGCCGGTCGATCCGCGGCACCGCCTGGTCACGACTAAATACAATCCGGCGCGTACCTGGACGCCGGAAAACGCCGTCGGTATCGGCGGTGCTTACATGTGCGTCTATGGCATGGAAGGCCCGGGCGGCTATCAGTTTGTCGGCCGTACCATACAAATGTGGAACCGCTGGAATCAAACGCCGGACTTTAAAGCCGGCAAGCCATGGCTGCTTAATTTCTTTGACCAGATTCGCTTTTACGAAGTGGAAGCTGACGAGCTGCTACAAATGCGCCAGGATTTCCCGCATGGTAAATTTAAATTGAAGATAGAAGAAGAGACCTTCCGTCTAAAAGACTATCAGCAATTTTTAAGCACAGAAGCCGAGTCGATCAACGCCTTTAAAACCCGGCAGCAAGCCGCGTTTGATGCCGAGCGTGAGCGCTGGGTGGTGAGCGGACAGGCTAATTACAGTAACGAGGTGGCAGTCACCGAGCTGGAAGCCGCACATGAGCTCGCCGCCGGCAGTGTTGAAGTCGCCTCCCATGTCGCCGGTAACTTATGGCAAATCAAAGTGCAAGTCGGTGACGTCGTCGCCGCTGGCGACGTGGTGATGGTGGTGGAATCGATGAAAATGGAAATCTCGGTAGCCTCCAGCCTGAGCGGCACGGTCACGCATATTTTATGCAGCGAAGGCGTCAGCGTCAGTGCCGGCCAAAACTTATTAATTATTGCTGAGGGCTAACATCATGAATCTACAAATCTCCCACTTGCGCCGTTTGTATATGAGCGGCGCGCTCACGCCGTCTGCGCTGGTGAAGCAACTCGATACCGAAATCGGTAATGACGACAGCCGGCATATCTGGATACAGCGTCTAAATTTAGCTGAAATGCTCGCCTATGCGCAAAATCTGGAAGGCAGAAATATTGAAGATTTACCGCTGTATGGCATACCGTTTGCCATTAAGGACAATATTGATTTAGCCGGTATTCCAACAACAGCCGCCTGCCCTGATTACGCCTATACGCCACAAAAAAGTGCGAGCGTGGTGCAGAAATTAATTGATGCGGGCGCCATTCCTGTAGGTAAGACGAATCTGGATCAGTTTGCCACCGGGCTAGTGGGTACGCGTACGCCTTACGGCGCCGTCGGCAACAGTTTTGATCCTGATTATATTTCCGGCGGTTCGAGCGCCGGCTCTGCGGTGGCAGTGGCGCTCGGTCTGGCCAGTTTTAGCTTAGGCACTGATACTGCCGGTTCTGGTCGCGTGCCGGCCGCTTTTAATAATATCGTCGGCCATAAGCCGAGCTGCGGCTTATTGAGTACGCACGGGGTGGTGCCGGCTTGCCGTACGCTCGATTGTGTATCTATTTTTGCGCTTACCGCCGCCGATGCCGCCAGCGTGTTGGCGAGTGCCGAAGGCTTTGATGAGGATGACGCCTACTCACGCACAATACCAAGCGCCGTATCTACGAAGCTAGAAGACGATTTTCATGCTGATGGCACATTTAGCTTTGGTGTACCCAAAGCCGAGCAGCTTGCCTTTTTTGGCAACCCGGAAACACCGGCACTTTTTCAACAGGCAATTAAACAGCTAGTCGCCATCGGTGGCAAGCCGGTAGAAATTGATTTTTCACCATTTTTAGAAACGGCACGCTTATTGTACGAAGGCCCGTGGGTTGCCGAGCGCTATGCCGCCATCCGCGAGTTTTTTGAAAGCCAGCCTGATGCGATTTTTCCGGTCACCAGGCAGATTATCGGCAGCGCCACAAAATTCAGTGCTGCCGACACTTTTGCCGCTTTCTATAAATTGAAATCCTTGCAGCGTCAGGCAGCAGGGGTTTGGCAGGATATAGACATCATGCTAACGCCAACCGCCGGCACGATATATAGCATCGCCGAGGTCAATGCCGAACCGGTGCGCTGCAACTCTAACCTTGGTTTTTACACCAATTTTATGAATCTGCTCGATTTATCAGCCACCGCCATCCCGGCCGGATTTCAGGAAAACGGCCTGCCGTTCGGCATCACGATCTGCGCGCCCGCATTTAAAGACCGGCAGTTATTATGGCTAGCGGTCAGAGTGCAACAGCTCAATGCAAAAGTGCTCGGCGCCACCGGCATGCTTTACCAAAGAAAATAATAGCATTACTAAAAGTAATAGCTAAAACTCAATAAGAAAGCTTTGCACGAAAATAAAAATGGCACTATTTTTAACAAAAATATTAAACCCCATCATTATGAGCGTAGCGAAGAATCCATGCAACTAATTGATTTTACTGGATTCTTCGCTACGCTCAGAATGACAAAATTAACGTTTTTAGCAATAAAATGGTTACGTGCAAAGGTCTCAATAATGGATAAAGTGACTATGGAACATACTGAGAATAATGCAGCAAAATGGATTAAGGTTGCGGTCTGCGGTGCGCACATGGCGGGTTTGCCGCTTAACCCGCAGCTGCTAGCATTAGGTGGCGAATTCGTGCAAGCCACGACGACAACTAATGACTACCGTTTATACAAATTAAATGGTTTTAGCCCAGAGCGGCCAGGACTATTACGTGTTGCCAATGACGGTGTTGCCATTGCGCTCGAGGTCTGGCGATTGCCGTTAAGCAACTACGGTGTTTTTGTAGCAGGAGTGCCAGCACCGCTAGGATTCGGCACGCTAAAGCTCAATGATGGCAGTTTGGTGCAGGGTTTTTTATGCGAGCATTATGTCATCGCCAATGCCAGCGATATTTCTGATCTAGGTGGCTGGCGTAATTATTTACTGGCCACTAGTACTGGCAACTAGCGCCAGCTGAAAACAGCGCTAAGCTCGCGCTAAACCCGGCACTAATTATCATGCCGACGATATTGAACCGCCTCTGCAATATGCGCCGGCAAAATAGCGTTAGCCCCACTCAAATCGCAGATCGTGCGCGCCACTTTTAAAATGCGATGGTAGGCGCGTGCTGATAAATTCATGCGGGTAATGGCGGTTTTCAGTAGTGCCAGGCCGGCGTCGCTTATGCTGCAATAGACTTCAACTTCTTTGCTAGTGAGCAAATTGTTCGGTTTGTTTTGCCGCTGTAGCTGCCGGTTGCGCGCCAATTCTACGCGGGCTCTGATAGTCAGTGAATCTTCACTGCTGCTGGCGAGTGTCAGTTCGTCATCGCTGAGTGCGGGCACTTCGATGTGCAGATCGATACGGTCTAATAACGGTCCGGAAATTTTGGCTTTGTAGCGGCTAATCTGCTCGGGCGTGCAGCGGCACTTGTTATTATGATGACCGGCATAACCGCAGGGGCATGGGTTCATCGCCGCAATCAGCTGAAAATTAGCCGGAAAATCTGCCTGGCGTGCGGCACGCGAAATATTGATATGGCCGCTTTCTAAAGGCTCACGCAATACCTCCAGGACTTTACGATCAAACTCCGGCAGTTCATCTAAAAATAATACACCATGATGGGCGAGCGAAATTTCCCCCGGCCGTGGTGTGCTGCCACCGCCGACCAAGGCCACTGCTGATGCAGTATGGTGCGGCGCGCGATATGGCCGGCGTTTCCAGTTTTCCAGCTTAAAATTACCATTAAGCGATTGAATCGCTGCTGATTCCAGTGCTTCGCTCTCAGTCATCAACGGCAATATGCCGGCAAAGCGCGCTGCGAGCATACTTTTACCGGTACCCGGCGGGCCACTCATGAGGATGCTATGACCGCCAGCCGCTGCAATTTCGAGCGCGCGTTTCGCCATGCTTTGTGCTTTAACCTCGCTAAAATCGGGGTAAGACATCTCTTGCAACTGCTCGCTGGTGGCTAACTGTTGCAGCTGCGTACGCCCGCTTAAATGCGCGCAAACTTCAAGCAGGGATTTTGCCGGGTAGATCACGGCGTTGTGCACTAAGGCGGCTTCGCTCGCACTGTCTTGGGGCAAGATAAACGCACGTTTTGGGTCAGCCACTGCTAATGCTGCGCCCGGCTTATGCGCAGCGCCACTGCGTAACATGCTCGATGTCATCGCCAGTGCACCGCGTATGGTGCGTAAATCGCCGGTGAGCGCCAATTCGCCGGCAAATTCATAATGACTGAGTTTTGCTGTCGGGATCTGCCCGGAGGCGGCTAAAATACCTAAAGCAATCGGTAAATCGTAACGGCCGCTTTCCTTGGGTAAGTCTGCCGGTGCAAGATTGACGGTAATGCGTCGTGCTGGAAATTCGAACTGCGATGTGAGCAAGGCGGCGCGCACGCGGTCTTTGCTTTCTTTGACTTCGGTCTCGGGCAGACCAACGATAGTAAAGCTAGGCAAGCCGTTGGCCAGATGTACTTCAACCACCACCTCGGGCGCATCCATGCCGCAGAGCGCGCGGCTATATAGCACAGCCAAATTCATGCTAATTTAACTCGGCTATTTTGAGTCGTGACTTGCGCTAATGGCAGCGCTAATGGCAGCGCTAGATGTAGCGCTAGTCGCCGCCGCTAAAGCTTCTAGTGCTGCGAGCTTGGCTTCGAGTAACTCCAGTTTATGTCGTGTATTACGTAGCACTTCAGATTGCACCTCAAACTCTTCGCGTGTTACCAGCTCCATTTTGGTGAAGATGCTCTTTAATAGTGCATTGAGGTTGTTCTCAACGTCGCCCAGAGGTGAAGCGCTGACTATGCCTTTGATTTTGCTGGATAATTCATTTAATTTTTGCGAGTTAAGCATAGTAATCTCCTTGATATTGATTACAGTCTAGCAGATTTTAATGCGAATCAACCACGGGTGTGCACTTATAAATAAAACTATCTAATTGATTATAAACATAATTTAATGTTGGCACGTGCTTTGCTTATGTTGTTATGTGTAATTAAATTTTTATTGTTTTTCTAGGAGTTAGCAGCATGCGTAAATCATTATTATCTCTAGCAGTACTCAGCGCACTTTGTGTGCCAACATTGTCGTTTGCTGCAGACACCGTTGCCGCAACTGAAGCCGCGGCAACACCCGACTGGACATTCCCAATGACCGTGGGTTATGTCAGTGATTATATTTTCCGTGGCCAATCTCAATCTTGGGGCAAGCCTTCATTGCAAGCAAGCCTTGAAGCTAATCACAAGTCAGGTGCTTATGCCGGTTTGTTTATGGCGAGCGTATCTGATAAATGGTTACCGGGCGCGAGCTTGGAAACGGATATCTATGCCGGTTTCCGTAATACCATTGCCAGCACAGATATTGGTTATGATGTTGGTGGTATCTACTACATGTACCCGGGTGCTGACTGGAATAAATCAGTATTCCCATCAAACAAAAATAAGTTAGATACGCTTGAGCTTTATGCTGCACTGAGCTATAAATGGATTTCAGTCAAAGCCGGCCGTACCATGACCGAGTATTTTGGCTGGAATAACAACAACTCTGGCATTGGTAGCGGTTTTGGCAATGATCTAACGGCAGGCGTTAAACCGGGCGGCAGCACGCGCGGTTCTTATTTCTATGAAGCCAATGCTTCCTACGAAGTGATGCCATCATGGGTTGCCAGCGGTCAAGTCGGCCGTCAAGTGATTGCCGATGCGGTCGGCGTAGACCTGACTTACTATAAAGTCGGCGTTAGCAAAACCTTTACCAATAGCTGGACTGTGGGCGGCTTCTACTCAGGTACTAACGAACCAGCGGCGTACAAGAATTTTGCTAGTCTTTCCAATAGTGGTGGCACATCAAACATTGCTAAAGACCAAGTATTTGTAACGGTTGTAAAAAGCTTTTAATTAATAGCTTTGTAACGCGGCAGGGATAAAGTCGCTTAATTGCGGCTTCATCATCTGCGCAATCATAAAATTAGGAGGCACCCATGAAATTTGTATCCGCCATTATCAAGCCGTTTAAGCTTGACGAAGTTCGCGAAGCTTTATCCGCCATTGGCGTACAGGGCATTACTGTGACTGAAGTCAAAGGCTTTGGCCGCCAAAAAGGCCACACTGAGTTGTATCGTGGCGCTGAATACGTCGTAGATTTTTTACCTAAAGTGAAATTAGAAGTTGCAATTAAAGATGATATGTTAGACCAAGTAGTAGATGCGATTGAAAAATCAGCCGCTACCGGCAAAATTGGTGATGGCAAGATTTTTGTTTTTAACCTAGAACAGGTTTATCGCATTCGCACCGGTGAAACCGGTGTGGAAGCTTTATAAGGGGATCATGATGAAAAAAATACTCTCGACATTTGCCTTAGTCACTACGCTAGGTTTTGCGCTAGGTTTTGGCGTCATGGCCAATAGCTTTGCTGAAGATATGGCACCTGCTGTTGAAGCCACAGTCGTTATGCCTGATGCCGCCGCTGTAGCCGCGCCAGTAGAAGCCCCGGTTGTAGTACCCGCTGCCAGCGTAGCTGCACCAGCTGCTGCCGCCGTGCCAGTGCCAAATAAAGGCGATACCGCCTGGATGTTAATTTCCGTCGTACTGGTAACGCTGATGGCGATTCCTGGATTGGGTCTGTTTTACGGTGGTTTGGTACGCCAAAAAAACATGCTGTCGGTGCTGATGCAAACATTTATGATTTTTTCACTGATGGGCGTGTTGTGGGCCATTTATGGTTACAGCGTTGCGTTCACCGGTGGTAATGCTTTCTTTGGTGGTATGGGTAAAGCGTTTTTACTGGGTGTAACCCCTGATACATTGGGCGCTACCTTCAGTAAGGGCGTTTATATTCCTGAGTTTGCCTTTGTCGCCTTCCAGCTTACTTTTGCTGCCATTACCCCGGCATTGATCGTGGGTGCATTTGCTGAACGCATGAAATTCTCAGCAATTTTAGCCTTTATGGTGCTGTGGTTTACATTCGCTTACTTGCCAATGGCGCATATGGTTTGGTATTGGGATGGTCCTGATGCAATTACTGATGCCGCGTCGCTGGAAACGGTGATGGCGGGTGCTGGTTGGTTATGGGCTAAAGGCGCGCTCGACTTTGCCGGCGGTACTGTAGTGCATATCAACGCCGGTGTTGCCGGTTTGGTGGCTGCCATCATGCTCGGTAAACGTATCGGTTACGGTAGAGAAGCGATGACGCCGCATAGCCTGACGTTAACGATGGTCGGTGCTGCGATGTTGTGGGTGGGCTGGTTTGGCTTCAATGCGGGTTCTAACCTTGAAGCTAACGGTTATGCCGCTCTGGCCATGGTTAACACCATGATTGCTGCCGGTGCTGCGACGATCTCCTGGTCCTTCTCCGAGTGGTTACTTAAAGGCAAGCCGTCAATGTTAGGTGCAGCTTCTGGTGCAGTGGCCGGTTTGGTTGCAATTACTCCAGCTTGTGGTTTTGTCGGCCCGATGGGTGCGATTGTTATCGGCCTATTAGTATCGCCAATTTGCTACTTCTTTGTAGCTAAAGTGAAATATGCACTTGGCTACGATGATGCGCTTGATGTATTTGGTATCCATGCGGTTGGTGGTATCTTTGGTGCGCTGGCAACGGGTGTGTTTGTTAACCCAGCCTTGGGTGGTATGGGTGTTTATGACTATGTTGCCAATGCGGTAGGTACCTATGACTTTGCTGCACAAATGACGGCGCAAGTCTATGCCGTTGTAACAGCAGTAGTGGTGTCAGCAGTCGTTTCATTCATTGCTTTAAAAATCGTCGATGCAGTGATTGGTATTCGTGTGACTGAAGAAGCTGAACGTGAAGGTTTAGATACGACCTCGCATGGTGAACGTGGTTACCATAGCTAGTCAGACTAGCTAGGCAAGCAAGTTAGTAAGCTGAATTAGCTTAAAGTAACTATTAACGGGGGCGCCATCGGCGCCCCTTTTTTTATAGGCGTAGTTTGTTCTGGGTAACGCTTTTTATGGAGTAAGCGCAGATTGGGTAATAGATTTTTTACCTTGCATGCTGATGATAGCGCTGCTAATTTGATCTGTGCTTACTGCCACGGTTTAAGCGGCTATTAAAGACTTGCCTAGATGGGCAGCTAGCAGCCAGAATACATAGCCTTTATGTAAAGGCTGCCAAATTACCATCATTTTATTTTGTTGCACGCGCCATGCGCTATTTTGCGGGCGTTTGCTGCTAAGGCAATTGCAGCCTGTCATTTGCAGTCTGCATTTTTGAAACCATAAATTTGTTTGAGAAAATCTGCGTATGAATGTTCCTCGCTATGCGCTGGCTTCCCGCGCCATGCTGGCGGTGTTGTCCGCTCAATTTTTATCTGCGCTGGCTGATAACGCCTTGCTGTTCGCAGCGATTGCCTTGCTGCAAGCGCAACTGGCACCCGATTGGCAAATTCCGCTGTTACAGGCGTTTTTTGTGGCGGCGTTTATTTTATTAGCGCCATTTGTCGGGCCGTTTGCCGATAGTTACCCGAAAGCACGGGTCATGCTTATTGCCAATAGCTTAAAGCTGCTCGGGGCTACACTGATGCTATTCGGCTTTGATCCGCTGTTAAGCTACGGTCTTGTTGGTCTGGGTGCCGCTGCCTATTCACCGGCCAAATACGGCATTTTAAGTGAGCTGGTGAGTCCGGCAAAGATAGTCAAAGCCAATGCCCTGATGGAGGGCTCGACCATCGTCGCCATCTTGCTCGGTGCCGTAGTTGGTGGCAAGCTGGCGGCATCCATGCCGTCTACCGCTTTAATTGCTGTCTGCAGTTGTTATGTCATGGCCGCAATCATTAACACGCGCATCCCTAAACTCGCGGCCTTTAAACCTAGCGCCATATTTTCTGCCCGTGCGCTGCTGCAAAATTTCAGGCAGGCACTAACAGCTTTGCTGACGAATGCTGACGCGCGGCTGTCGCTGCTCGGGACGAGTATGTTTTGGGGCGCTGGTTCTACACTGCGCTTGCTACTCGTGGCTTGGGTGCCGGTGGCCTTACATAACCCCGATTTAAGCCTGCCCGCCAGCCTGAGTGGCGCGGTTGCCATCGGTATTGCCATTGGCGCGGCGCTGGCAGCGAGCTTAGTCAGTCTGAAAAACGTCAATCGCGTACTGCCGGCAGGCGTTAGTATCGGCCTGCTGATTATGCTGCTGGCGCATAGTACAAGTTTGATAATGACGATTGCCTTGCTGCTGTGTATAGGCGTTGCCGGCGGTTTTTATGTCGTACCGCTCAATGCCTTATTGCAAGAGCGTGGCCATGAAAGCGTAGGTTCCGGCAACGCGGTGGCGGTGCAAAACTTTTTTGAAAATAGCGCCATGCTGGTCTTGGTCGGTATCTATATACTCATGCAGAAAAATGGGGTGCCGGTAGTTGCCGCCACCACATTATTTGGCGGCCTGATTTTCGTTGCCATTAGCCTGCTGGCTTATGCCCGATTAAAACGACGCACCCTGTCTGGTCACTAGTTGCCTAATTGCAAGTTGACGGGTCACAACTTGCCTGGTCCAGACTTGCCGCAGATGTTCGTGCCTGCTGCTAATGCCAGATCGCGCCAGTTTTGCCTATACAATCAGGGGGGCGGTTGGTAAAATGGATTGCAGGAAATTAACGTATTTTCGTATTGACTGTGGACTATACTGCAGTCTAAACGCGGATGAGCAGTGGCTACAGAAACGTATAAACTCAGGTAATTTGCAGCAGAAAGTAGCTGGCCAGCATTGATGAATCGTTATTGATATAACAAACCTTAATAGAAACTAAGCCTTAGGATGCAGCATGCTGTTAATGATAGATAACTACGATTCTTTTACTTACAACTTGGTACAGTATTTAGGCGAGCTCGGCCAAGACGTGCAAGTCTACCGCAATGATGAAATTGATCTGGCGCAAGTGGCGGCACTGCAGCCTACGCACATTGTCGTTTCCCCAGGCCCGTGTACACCTAATGAAGCCGGCATCAGCGTGCCGCTGATTAAAGCCTTCGCCGGAAAAATTCCGTTGCTCGGCGTCTGTTTGGGTCACCAAAGCATCGGTCAGGCCTTTGGCGGCAATATTGTGCACGCCAAGCAGCTTATGCACGGCAAAACCTCACTTATATACCATCACGATATCGGCGTATTCCGCGATCTGCCTAACCCGTTCACGGCAACGCGCTATCACTCACTCGTTATCGAAAAAGAAACGCTGCCTGATTGCCTCGAAATTACCGCATGGACCGAAGATGGCGAGATTATGGGCGTACGCCATAAAACCTTGCGCGTTGAAGGCGTGCAGTTTCATCCGGAATCTATCCTGACCGAGCATGGTCATGCTTTGCTCAATAATTTCTTGAAAGAATAAGACGGTGTCGTACGCGCAATTACTCAATCAGGTCATCAATCGCCAGGATTTAAGCCATGAATCTATGCTCGCACTCATGCAGCAGGTGATGAGTGGCGCGTTAACGCCGGCACAAATTTCAGCTATGCTCGTGGCGCTGCGCATGAAGGGCGAAACCGTGGATGAAATTTCGGCAGCCGCCAGCGTCATGCGCGAGCTTTCGGGTAAGGTGCATATTGCCGATAGCAGCCATTTAATTGATACCTGCGGCACCGGCGGTGACGGCATTCATACCTTTAACGTGTCTACCGCCAGTGCTTTTGTTGCCGCCGCTGCCGGCGCTAAAGTCGCTAAGCATGGCGGGCGTTCGGTGTCTTCGGCTTGCGGTAGTGCTGATGTGCTCGAGGCTTTGGGGGTGAATGTGCAGCAGACCGCGGCGCAAGTAGCGCATTGTGTGGCGCAAATCGGCCTGGGCTTTATGTTTGCGCCCAACCATCACAGCGCTATGAAGCATGCAGCGCCGGTGCGGCGTGAGCTTGGCGTGCGTACCCTGTTCAACTTGCTTGGCCCGCTGACCAATCCCGCCGATGCCAAACGCCAGCTGATGGGCGTATTTTCGGCTAACTTAACCGCTAAATTGGCGCGCGTGCTGCAGCAACTCGGCAGTGAGCATGTGATGGTGGTATGCGGCGCAGACGGTATGGACGAAATTTCATTTGCCGGCGATACCTTTGTTGCCGAATTAAAAAACGGCCAAATTGAAGAATATATACTTAACCCGCAGCAGTTTGGTTTAAGTTTACATGACATCGCCAGCATTAAAGTGCACGATGTCGACAGCTCTAAAGCCATGCTGCTTGGCGTCTTAACTGGCAAACCCGGCGCGGCGCGTGACATCGTCTTGCTTAATGCCGGTGCGGCTATCTATGTATCTGGCCTGGTGCCTAGCCTGGAACAGGGTATCGTGATGGCGGCGACCATGCTTGATAGCGGTCAGGCACTGCGCAAGCTCGAACAGCTCATTGCTATGACCAACGCATGAAGCTGGCTGTTAGAAATCTAGTGCTTAAAAACCTAGTGCTTAAAAATCTAGCGGTTAAAAATCTAGCACTGCTGTTGGTGCTAGTGTTCACCGCCTGTGATCAGCCGGCACAGCTGCCTAAAGTTAGCGATATAGCGCTCACAACGGCAATGATTAGCAATGCCAGTATAGAGCAGGCTTTTGTTAGCAAACATAGCGCTATCCAAGTCAGCGGCAATGGCGTCGTGACTAAACTGTTGGCTGATGATGCGAAGGGCTCACGTCATCAAAAATTCCTGCTCAAAATCAATGCCCGGCAAACCTTATTGTTTGCACATAACATCGATTTAGCCGAACGCGTGCCCCTGGCCGTGGGCGATGCCATCACATTCAGCGGTGAGTATGTGTACAACCCTAAAGGCGGCATTATCCATTGGACCCATCACGACCCGCGCGCCAGTCATGCTGCCGGCTGGATTATGTTGCGCGGCGAGAAATATCAATAACTTCCAGAATTCAATTTCCAGAACCCTACTTACAAAACTCAGCGATCAGAACCCTACTATGTCCGATATTCTAAATAAAATTATTGCCACTAAAGAGATTGAAGTCGCCGCAGCGCAGCTGCAAAAACCGCTAGCTGCGATACAGGCAGAAGCATTAGCTGCAAACCTGCATAACCCGGTACGCGATTTTGTGGGCAGCATCCGTGCGAAAATTGCGGCGCAGCAATCGGCGGTGATCGCTGAAATTAAAAAGGCCAGCCCGTCAAAAGGCATTATCCGTGCTGATTTTCAGCCGGCAGCTATTGCGCAGAGCTATGCGGCGGCCGGCGCCGCCTGTTTGTCGGTGCTGACCGACGCCGAGTATTTTCAAGGCTCAGCCGCATATCTACAGCAGGCGCGTGCCGCCTGCCAGCTGCCGGTGCTGCGTAAAGACTTTATGATCGATGTCTATCAAGTCTATGAAGCGCGGGCAATGGGTGCAGACTGTATTTTGCTGATTGCCGCTGCGCTTGATCTGGCAAAAATGCGCGAACTTGAACAAGTCGCCCACGGTTTGGGCATGGCGGTGCTGGTGGAAGTACATAATGCTGCCGAGTTAGACCTTGCCCTGCAGCTTGAAACGCCCCTACTTGGTATCAATAATCGCAACTTGCGTAGTTTTGACGTCACGTTAACAACAACTTTAGATTTGTTATCACATATTCCGCCTAACAAGATCGTGGTCACTGAATCCGGCATCTTCAGCGCCGACGATGTCGCGCTAATGCGCAGCCACAATGTACACAGCTTTCTGGTGGGTGAAGCCTTTATGCGGCAGCCTGACCCCGGTGCCGAGCTCGCAAAAGTCTTTGCTTAAAACACGCTAGTTAAAAAATTAAGGAATTAATCATGAGCTATCCCTATTCTCGGCCGCGCCGTATGCGTAAAGATGAATTTTCGCGGCGTTTAATGCGTGAAAACGTATTGACCAGCAATGATCTAATCTACCCGGTATTCGTTTTGGACGGTGAAAATCGTATTGAAGAAGTGGCCTCCATGCCTGGCGTCAAACGGCAAAGCATTGACGTGTTGCTGACGACAGCGGCGGAATGCGTTGCGCTGGGTATTCCAGCACTGGCGTTATTTCCGGTAGTCGATAGCCAGTTTAAAAGCCTGGATGCCGCTGAAGCCTTCAACCCTGAAGGCTTGGTGCAGCGCGCAGTCATGGCGCTTAAAGCCGCTTATCCGCAGTTAGGCATCATCACCGACGTGGCTTTGGATCCTTACACCACGCATGGCCAGGATGGCTTGATTGATGATGACGGTTATGTGCTCAATGATGAAACCATCGAAGTCTTGGTCAAACAAGCGGTTTCTCACGCCAATGCCGGCGCTGATATTGTGGCACCATCAGACATGATGGATGGCCGTATTGGCCAGATCCGCGAGGCGCTGGAAAGTACGCGCAATATTCATACTAAAATTCTGGCTTATTCCGCTAAATATGCGTCCGCATTTTACGGACCGTTCCGCGATGCCGTCGGTTCTGCTGCCAACCTGGGTACAAGTAATAAATACACCTACCAAATGGATCCGGCCAATAGCGATGAAGCGATTAAAGAAGTGGCGCTGGATCTGGATGAAGGCGCAGATATGGTCATGGTGAAGCCTGGCATGCCTTATCTGGATATTGTGCGTCGCGTTAAAGATGAGTTTGCGGTGCCGACCTTTGCCTATCAGGTCAGCGGTGAATACGCCATGCTCAAAGCTGCTGCGCAAAACGGCTGGCTCGATGAAAAATCCTGTGTGCTCGAGAGCTTGATCGCCTTTAAACGCGCCGGTGCCGATGCTATTTTGACCTACTTTGCGCTGGATGCTGCGCGCTGGTTGCGTGATTAACTGGTTGCGCGATTAGCAAGTTGCGAGACTAACTGATTGCAGTATTAGCACAAGCCGCTCAAAGTAAGCGCAGCGATGCGCTTAAGCTGGCGGCTTAAAATCCTGCGCTAATAAGGCGATCACGCCATTCGTATCAAGCCGTGCGGCACGACTGCCGTCGGCAGCGCGCTTGCCCGCCACTCTAATATCATCCACCGCCAATACGCTTAGCTTAATTAAACCGGCGTCGGTTTCCAGTGTAAAAACAGGTACACGTTTGCGGCCATCAGCTTTTTTCTCACGCTTGGCGTCATACAGGGAGCGTGCCGGTTTTTCATCAGTGCTATAGGGGATTTGTTGATTGAGTAAAAACAACTCGACATCTTTCAAGCTGTCGGTAAACAGGTGAATATGGGTGTCCGCCATGCGGCCGGCGGTGCCGTCTAAAACAGCGCCAGTTAAATAGGGATTAAATCTTTCTAGCAACTGCATCGTCAACAGCGCATTTTTACGCAACTCAGATAAAATTTTCGGCTGTACTTCACTTAAAAACAGGGCTTGATACTGCTTCAATTCCACTTCAATTTCAGCGTTGGACGGCAGCACGCTGTCTTCATCTACCGCTAACAGCCGACCCGCTTTCTTCTTCGCATAGGCAAAATCAGCAATGCCGTCTTCTGCCATCAGTCGCGCTGCCTGCTGTGCAATCAGCTGTCGCACTTGCTGCCGATTTTCTTTAGCCATGAGCACTCATCTCTGTCTGTAGGTTTCGGTAATTAAAGTTTAAAGCATCTGCTTGCAGCGCTGTAAGCTAATGATTGCCATGTTTACATTACCATTAGTCAGCATTACCCCATAGTCTGCATCAACCTTAGTGTGCATTACCCTGAGTGTGCATTACCCTTAGTGTGCATTATCTAGGTGACAGCAATGCGTCAGGTTGCAACAGGCGTTGCGGCTGGCTGAGTGTTAACGACGCTGCATTATCATCATGCATCGCTGAATCCTCTAAATCTATCGCCGGCGGCAGATTCTCCTGATAGAAATACTCCATTATCCCCGCCGCATCCCTGACGCCGGTAGTCGGATCAATATTCACCGTCACCACCCCCTGCGGCATCGGCATCATTGTATCCGGCGTATTCCTTAATGCCGTTTCCATATACTGCATCCACATCGGCAGTGCTGCACCGGCGCCGGTTTCCGCACGACCCAGACGTTGCGGTTTATCAAAGCCAATCCATGCAATTGCTACCTGCTTCGGACTATAGCCGGTAAACCAGGCATCGAAATGGTCATTGGTAGTGCCGGTTTTACCGGCTAGATCTGTGCGGCCGAGTTTCATTGCGCGCGCGGCCGTGCCGCTACGCACCACTTCTTGCAACATCGAATGCATGATGAAGGCATTACGCGCATCAATCACGCGCGGTGCGCCATTGCCTGCCTGTAAAAACGTGTTAT